>Ga0081539_10000248_pt1 | contig 125908 bp, 112 predicted proteins | sample TabmetS4T2R2_FD_71023 | JGI IMG/M metagenome (GOLD analysis project Ga0081539, IMG submission 71023) | Tabebuia heterophylla rhizosphere microbial communities from the University of Puerto Rico - S4T2R2 | ecosystem: Host-associated > Plants > Roots > Rhizosphere ... | reverse complement strand
CCACCTCCTTTTTTTGACTCTTGGCGCTTGCGGCTCCCGCACTCTCAGGCGCCGCAGCGTTGTCGGGCTCAGAACGGAGCTCGCCACGCTTCCCATGAGTCAAAAAAAGGAGGTGGGGGGTCTGGGGGGCGGAGTTCATCTCCGCCCCCCAGCCTCGGTCGCAGGCGTCAGCGGGCCAGCATCTCCTGGTACAGGTCGCTGACCCGGCCCGTGACCTTCCCCGGCCGGTCATCGCCGATCGCCCGGCCGTCTATCCGCGTCACCGGCGTCACGCCGCCCAGGGTCCCCGTGACGAAGGCTTCCGATGCCGCATAGGTCTCTGCCAGGGTGAAATCCGTCTCGCGGACCACGCCGCCCTGCGCGCGCCACAACGCGATCACCTTGCCGCGGGTGATGCCCTTGAAGTTGTACCGCCCCGTCGAGGTCCACAGCTCCCCGCCGCGCACGATGAAGAAATTCGTCGAGTTGCAGCTCGCGACGAATCCGTGCGGGTCCAGCATCAGGGCCTCGTCGGCGCCGGCATTGATGGCTTGGATCAGCGCTTGGATCAGATTCAGCCGGCTGTGCGAATTGAGCCGCAGATCGAACACGTCCGGCCCGCTGCACCGGATGGTGGAGGTGAACAGGGACAGGCCGCGCGCCTTCGCCTCCGGCCGCGGCTGCTTGTATTCCGCAACGATCACCACCGTGGCCTGGCCCAGGGCGAAGCGCGGATCCTGGTTCGGCGTCGTCTTGCGCCCGCGTGTCACCATCAGCCGGATATGCGCGCCGTCGGTCATGCCATTGCGCTCTAGTGTGGCCTGGATGGCGGCGATCAGCTCCTGCCGCGTCATGCCCATGTCGAGCTGGATGGCGCCCGCGCCCTCGTACAGGCGGTCCATATGCGCGTCGAGCGCGACCAGCTTGCCGCGCACCAGGCGCAGCCCCTCCCACACCCCGTCGCCCAGCACGAAGCCGCTGTCGAACACCGACACCACGGCTTGGTCGCGCGGCACGAATGCGCCGTTCACATAGACCAGCACGGAGTCGTTGCGGGGATCCTCGACATAGCCCTGGGCGCTGGCTTGGCTCGAAACGGGCATTGGGCGGGCGGCCTTTCGCGGCGTGAAAGGCGGCCGGCGCGCTTGCCGGCCGCAGATGTTTCCGATAGTGCGGATTTTCTCGCATTGTCCAATCCGCCTCGCCGTCGAGGCGCCGAGGAGACGCCCCATGCCGATGCCGCCCTCCGATCGCCGCGGCCTGTTCGGCCTCGGGGCCGCAGCCGCTGCGTTGGCCGCCGCCGCGCCCGCCGCGGCGCAGGGAACGGCACCCGCCGGCTCCCTCCAGCGCATCCGCGACCGCGGCGAGCTGCGCATCGGCACGCCCAGCACGGAGCCCTGGTTCTTCAAGGATCAGCGCAGCGGCGAATGGCATGGCATCGGCTGGGGCGTCGGCGTGGTGCTGGCGCAGGCGCTGGGCGTGCGCCCCGTCGCCGTGGAGACGACATGGGGCACGGCGGCGGCGGGGCTGCAGACCGATCAGTTCGACGTGCTGTTCTGCATGGATGCGACGCCGGAGCGCGCGCTGGCGCTCGATTTCCCGCCGCAGGCGATGTTCTATTACGCCCAGGCGGCCCTGTTGAAGGACGGGGTGCAGGCCCGCACCTGGGAAGAGCTGAACAAGCCGGAGCTGCGGCTCGGCGTCATCCTCGGCACCTCGCCGGACCGCGACCTGACCGCGCGCATGACCCGCGCGCAGATCGAGCGCTTCCCCAACGGCGACGAGGCCGCAGCGGCCTTCCAGGCGGGCCGGGTGGATGCGCTCTCTCTGTTCCATCCCGCCCTGGTGCTGCTGCGCAATCGCCTGCGCCGCGGCACCATCGTGCTGCCGGAGCCGATCCGCCTCTCCGCGACCAGCGCCGGCGTGCGGCGCGATCCGGACAAGAGCTGGCGCGACTGGCTCGGGCTGTCGATGGACTATCTCTACCAGACCGGCGCGACGCAGAAGATCTACACCGATTACCTCGCATTCCGCCGGATAGACCCGGCGGGAGCGCCGGGGCTGGTGCGCGAGCAGTGGAACCGGCCCGGCTGACCAGCGCGGCGGGGGCGTCGCGATGAATTACGACTGGGACTTCTCACCGGTCTGGCGGGGCATGGATTTCCTGCTAGGCGGACTCGCCAACACCTTGCTGCTCTCCGGCGCCGCCATCCTCTCGGGCCTCGTCATCGGCCTGCTGCTCGCCGGCCTCAGGATCGGCGCCGGCGGACGGGTGCTCGGCTTCGCCGCCGCGGCAGTGATCACCTTCTATCGCAACACGCCGCCCCTCGTGCATCTGTTCTTCTTCTTCTACGGCCTGCCGATCCTCATCGGCGTCAGCCTCAGCCCCTTCCTCGCCGCCCTGATCGCGCTCTCCATCCAGTCCGGCGCCTTCTTCGCCGAGATCTTCCGCGGCGGCATCACCTCCATCGAGCGCGGGCAGTGGGAAGCAGGGCGCGCCATCGGCATGGGAGAGATCACGCTGCTGCGGCGCGTGATCCTGCCCCAGGCCCTGCGGCGCATGCTGCCGCCGCTGACCGAGCGCTGCTTCGAGCTGATCAAGACCACCGCGCTGGCGGCGAGCCTCGCCTATGGCGAGCTGCTCTACCGCGCGATGACCCTGACCTCGCAGAGCTTCCGGCCGCTCGAGACCTACACCGCGGTGGCGCTGCTGTTCTTCGTCGTGCTGTGCGGATCCAGCTTCGCGATCCGTGCGCTGGAGGCGCGGCTGGCGCTGGCACAGCCATGATCGGCCCCTTCGACTTCGGCCCGGTGCTGGAAAATTTCGACCTGCTGCTGCGCGGCGCCCGCCTGACCCTCCTGCTGTGGGCGATCGCCTTCGCCTTCGCGCTCGTCGCCGGCCTGTTCGTCGGCATCGCGCGCAGCTCGCCGCGGCGCTGGCTCAACTGGCCGGCCACCGCCTATGTCGAGCTGTTCCGCAACATTCCCGTGCTGGTGCAGCTCATCTGGTTCTATTTCGCCTTCCCAGTGCTCTCCGGGGTGCGCCTTTCGCCCTTCGCCGCCTCCGCGATCGGGCTCAGCCTGAATGCCTCCGCCTATTGCGCGGAGATCTATCGCGGTGGGCTGCAATCGGTGGCGCGCGGCCAGTGGGAAGGGGGGCGCGCGCTGGGCATGGGCGAGGTGCAGCTCATGGGACGCATCATCCTTCCCCAGGCGGTGCGGCGCATGATCCCGGCCTTCACCAACCGCGCCGTCGAATTGCTGAAGAACACCGCCATCGCCTCCATCCTGGTGGTGCATGAGCTGATGTACGAGGCGCGCGAGCTCAGCGCCGAGACTTTCCTGCCGCTCGAGACCTTTGCCGTCGTCGGCGTGGTCTATTTCCTGCTGATCTGGCCGGGAACCTTGTTCTCGTCCTATCTGGAGCGGCGGCTTGCCCGCCAGGGCGGCTGAGCATGCCGCCGGTGCTGCGCTCGGCCGGGTTGCGGAAATCCTTCGGCAGTCTCGAAGTGCTGCGCGGCATCGACCTTTCCATCGCGGCCGGCGAGCGGGTCGCGATCCTCGGCTCCAGCGGCTCCGGCAAGAGCACCTTGCTGCGATGTCTGAACTTCATGGAGATTCCAAGTGCCGGCCGCGTCTTCCTGGATGGCGAGCCGGTCGGGCGCCAGGCGGCAAATGGCAGCATCCGCTACCCCCGCGCCGAGCTGATGCGGCTGCGCCAGCGGGTCGGCATGGTGTTCCAGCAATTCAACCTGTTCCCGCATATGACGGCGCTGGCCAACGTGATGGAAGGCCCGGCGACGGTGCAGCGCCGCGCGCGCGCGGAAGCGCGCAGGATCGCCGAGCGCCAGCTCGCGCGGGTCGGCCTGGCCGACAAGGCGGAGACCTACCCCGCCTTCCTGTCCGGCGGGCAGCAGCAGCGCGTGGCGATCGCCCGGGCCTTGGCCATGGAGCCCGAGATCCTGCTGTTCGACGAGCCGACCTCCTCGCTGGATCCGGAGCTGGTCGGCGAGGTGCTGTCCGTGATCCTCGACCTGTCCAGGGACGGCCGCACCATGCTGCTGGTGACGCACGAGCTCGGCTTCGCCTATCACTTCGCGACCCGGGTCATTTTCCTGCATGACGGCATGATCCATGAGGAAGGCCCGCCGGAGCAGGTGCTGAAGCAGCCGCGCCAGGACCGCACGCGGCAGTTCCTGGAACGCTTCACGGCGTTCCGCTTCTGATGGCGGGGCTGACCCGCCGGATCGCGGATTTCGCCGCGGGGCTCAGCCTCGCGCATGTCCCCGAGCCGGTGCGCGCCAAGGCGAGACTGCATGTCCTCGACACGCTGGGCTGCGGCATCGCCGGCGCGGACAGCACCCTGGCGCGCCAGGCGCTGGAGTTCCTTGCGCTGGAACACCGTGCGGGCGACTGCCTCGTCGCCGGCACCACGCAGCGCTATCCGCCGGCGGCCGCGGCCTTCGCCAACGCCATGGCAATGAACGCCCTGGATTTCGACGACGGCTTCGAAGTGGAGGGCAAGGGGATGGGCCACCCCGGCTGCTCCATCCTCGCCGCCGCGCTCTCCGCCTGCGGCGGCGCGCGCATCGACGGCGCGGCCTTCCTGGCGGCGATCATCGCCGGCTATGAGGCGAACAACCGGCTCATTCATGCGATGCAGCCGAGCCATGAGCGGTTCCGCCAGGTCTATGGCGTCGGCCAGCATCAATCGGTCGGCGCCGCCATCGCCTTCGGGCGGCTTGCCGGGTTGGATGCCGAGGCGATGGAGAACACGATCGGCCTGGCGGCCACCCTCGCCCATGTGCCAAGCCTGCACAAATACAACTGGGACCGCCGACCGCTGGTCTCCTTCAAGGATTTCTGCGCGCCCGCCGCCGAGGCCGGGGTGCGCGCCGTGCAGATGCATCGCTGTGGCCTGATCGGCGCCAAGGCGGTGCTGGATGGCGAGACCGGCCTGTGGCGCATGCTCGGCTCCGACCGCTTCGACGCGGCGCTGCTGGTGGATGGCCTGGGCGAGCGCTGGACATTGCCCGGCAACAGCATCAAGCCCTACCCGACCTGCCGCTGGATGCACGCGGCGTTGGAGGCGTTCGAGCGCGTGATGCTCGCGCACGGGCTGGAAGCGGACGCCATCGCGCGCGTGGTGATCCGCGGTTCGGCGGGCATGGTGCGGGATTTCATGGACCGCGCGCCGGCGACCATGGTGGACGCGCAGTTCAGTCTGCCCTTCGCTCTCGCCGCCTTGGCTTTGCGTCGCGCACCGGCGGCGGCCTGGTACCGCGAGGCGGCGCTGCGCGATCCGGCGATGTTGCGCTTCGCCGCGCGCGTGGAAGCGGAACTCGATCCTGAGGTGGATGCGCTGATGAGCGGACCGGAGCGGCGACCGGCGGGCCGCGTGCTCGTGATGGCGCGCGGGGGTAACTACGATTCGGGCTTGATCGCTGGACCGAGAGGCGGCAGCTCGAGGCCGCTGCCTGAGGCCGACCTGCACGACAAATTCCTGGCCAATGCCAGTTCGGTCTTGGGGGAGGGGAGGGCCGCTTCCCTGGGACGGCGCATCATGATGCTGGAGGCTGAGCAGGATATGGCGGGGTTGCTCGGCATCTGCACGCCGCTCGATCGGGAATTTTGAGCACGCCCGAGCCGTGCGATGGACGGGCAGCAACTCGAACGGAGCGATGCCCTTCGCGCCGACCGACATGCAGGCGAGCATCAGCATCGGGGCGGAGATGTGATGGAGCGGCAGCGCCAGGATCGGCACCGCATTGCCCGGCTCGATCGCCTCCGGCATGCAGGCCTCGAGCTGCCCGGTATTGGCAACGAGGTTGCGGTGCGTCAGCACCGCGCCCTTCGACAGGCCGGTGGTGCCGCCGGCGTATTGCAGGAACGGCATGTCGTCGCCGGTGAGCGCGACGGGATCGAGCGCGGGCGCGGCACCTTCGGCGCGCGGCAGACGCGCCGCCGCTCACGGCCCCTGCGGATTCAGCGCCCGGCGCGTCGCAGGCGCCGGCGACTCCGCTTCTGTCCGACCGGGCGCGCATTGGCTCGAGCGCCGCCGGCGGTTCCCGAGATCGATGCCGTCGTCGAACAGAATCCGCTCGGCAGCGCCGTCAAGATCGTCGTACTGCCCGCTCCGCAGCGACCACAGGAAGGCGGCCAGGCCCGCCGCCCCCAAGGCGAGAGCGATCGGGATCAGGAACAGGAAATCCGTCATCCAGGCCCCCCGTGCCGCGCCGGGCCAGGCCAAGCGCGTCCGGCTTGCCGAGCCGCATGGCGTTGACCACCACCACAAGCGACGACATCGACATCGCGACGGCGGCGAGAAGCGGGGTCAGATTGCCCAGCACCGCAACCGGGACGGCGATTGCATTGTAGGCCACGGCTAGACCCAGGTTCTGCCGGACAAGGCGGTCGGCACGCCGCGCAACCTCGATGCCGCGCGGCACCGCCGACAGGTTCTCCCGCAGGAAGACGAGATCGGCAGCATTGCGGCCGATCTCCGCGGCGGAGCCGGGCGCCATGGAAACATGCGCCGCCATCAGGGAAGGAGCGTCGTTGAGACCGTCGCCGACCATCAGGACCTTCCGTCCCGACGCGGCGAGCGACGCGACATGGGCCATCTTCATCCCTGGGGACGCATGCGCGGCGTAGCGAAGACCGAGCTTCGACGCCAGCCGGCGCACGGCCGCCTCGCGATCCCCGGACAGGATTTCGAGGGACATGCCCATGGCGGCCAGCATCGCGACAGCCTCGCGCGCTCCGGGACGCAAGACGTCCGCGACATCGAACCGGCTCAGGAGCCGCCCATTGCCGGACAGCACGACGCCGGAGCCCTCGCCTTGCGCGGATGGCATCGGATGATCCGTCAGCGCCCACTCTGCCCGGCCGAGCCGGTAGGTCGTGGCGCCGATGGTTCCTTCGAGCCCGTCCCCCGGCAGCTCGCTCACCGCGGTGAGCTCGGCCGGCGCCGTGTCGCGGGCGCGCGCCGCGGCAGCGATGGCCTGTGAATAGGGGTGACGCGAATGCGCCGCCAGGCCAGCGGCGATCGCCAGCGCCTTCCGATCGATTCCCTCGCCGCCGGTCATGCATGCTGCGCCGCGCGTGAGGGTGCCGGTCTTGTCGAACACCACGTGGCCGACCTCGGCAAGGCGTTCCAGCGCGCCGCCGTCCTTCACCATGATGCCGCATTCGAACAGGCGGCGGGCCGCGACGACCTGAACCATCGGAACGGCGAGGCCGAGGGCGCAGGGGCAGGTGATGATCAGCACCGAAATCGCGACCGTGAGCGAGCGGTGAACCTCGCCGGAGGCGAGCATCCACCCCACGAAGGCCAGCAGCGCCGTCACGTGGACCGCCGGGGCGTAGAGCCGCGCGGCGCGATCCGCGATGCGCCGATAGCCTGTGCGGCCTGCCTCGGCCGCCTCCATCATCCGCATCATCTCGGCAAGGAAGGAATCCCTTGCGGCGGCCACGGCCAGGATCGTCAGCGGGCCGGTCAGGTTGAGCGTGCCGGCCAGAAGGATGGAGCCTTCCGCCACGGACTGCGGCAGATGCTCGCCGGACACCAGCGAGCAGTCGAGCTCCGAGCGGCCCGACGCGACGCGGGCGTCCACCGGCACGCGCTCCCCTGCCGCCAGCAGGATGGTCATGCCCGGCTGGATCTCGCCGACCGCGAGATAGCGGCTTGTCCCATCGGGTTGTTGAATGCGTGCGCCGCGGGGCGCGAGCCGCGCGAGGCCACTGACGGCCATGCGCGCGCGCTCCCGCATGACGTGGTCGAGCGTCCGGCCGATCAGCAGGAAGAACAGCAGCGACACCGAGGCATCGAAATAGGCATGCGCGGCGTGCTGCGCCGTCTCGAACAGGCTCAAGCCGAAGGCGAGGAGAACGCCGAGGGAGATCGGCACGTCCATGTTGGTGTGGCCCCGCCGGAGCGCCCGCCAGGCCGACCGGAAGAAGACGCGCCCCGCATAGATCAGCGCCGGAAAGGCCAGCACGGCGGAGAGCCAGTGGAAGAGATCGCGGGTCGCGGCATCCGCGCCGGCCCAGACCGCGACCGACAGCATCATGATGTTGCCGGCGGCAAAGCCCGAGACCGCGAGGGCGCGGACCAGCTCCGCTAGAGTACCGTCCTTCTGCGCCGTTCCGGGATCGTCGAGATATGCATCGTAGCCCGCTTCCGCCAGCGCCGTGATGAAGGGCGGCGGCGTGTCGCCGCGCCAGAGAATCGTGGCGCGCCTGGTGGACAGGTTGACGCGCGCACGCTCGACGCCCGGGAGGCCGTTCAATATCCGCTCGATCCTGTGCAGGCAGCCGCCGCAATGCATCGCCGGCACCGACAGGTCGCTCTGCCGCACGCCATCGCCGAGGACGCGGCTCGCCAGCAGCACCTCGCCATCGCTGCGCGGCGGATGGCAGCTCATGTGATGCTCCGTCTCCTGCCGGCGATCGCGCCAGCCGGCTTGACGCCCCTCAGCAGGGGACCTGCTCGCCACGCGGCTCACGAGATCCCAAGCCGGCACCGATCGCCCGATAGGCGTGCCAGGTGCCATGACCCAGCACGGGAAACACGACGACCAAGCCCCAAAGACCAGTCGCCAGACTCAACACGAACCCGGCGAGCACGATCGCCCCCCAGGTCAGCATGACGCGCTGGTTGTTCCAGACCAGGGCGACGCTGGTCCCCATCGCGGTCAGGGCATCGACGCGCTCCTCGAGCAGCATCGGAATCGACAGCACGCTGATGGCGAAGGAGAAGGACGCGAACAGGGCGCCCACGACGCTCCCCACGATCAGCATCGCCCACCCGGTCGGCGTGGTGAACAGCATGGTGGCGATGCTCTCCAGGCCCGGAAAGGCGACCAGGCCGAAGAACAGGGCATAGACAATGACGGCGGCCCGAATCCAAAGCAGCATCAGCAGGCACAGCAATACCCCGGTGTAGAGGACCTGCCCGCCTGCCGCCGCACGAACGAAGATCATCCCGCTCAGGCCGACCGGCTCGCCCGCGGCGATGCGACGGCTCTTCTCGTAGAGGCCGATGGCGAGCAGCGGTCCGACGACCATGAAGCCGGCGAAGGCCGGGAACAGGATGTAGTCCCACCCGAAGGCGAAGAGGCCGGCGACGATCGCCACGGAGACCAGGAACACAAGCAAGCCATAGGCGAGGCTGGCCGCAGGGCGCACCAGCAGGTCGCGCCACCCCGCCGCGAGCCAGCGGAACGCCGATCCGGGGCCAAGCTGCCGGCTCCAGCCCTGTTCGCGCGCAAGCGGCGGCGCAACGGCGGGAATCGTGCTCATGATCGGCCCCATTCCACCGGCTGGGCATCGCGGCTTTCGCGCCGCGGCACGCAGGCCGACCGCGCCGCGCTGTAGGCACCGCGCGCCCCGCTTTCGCCCGCTCTCACATGGTCCACGCAAGCGGGCTGAGACACCAGCGCGACATAGACGAGATGCGCATGCGCGCCGGCGACGAGAAGCAGCCCGGCGACGACGAGCAGCCAGACCGTCGCGGATTTCGTTGCCCGCCGCCTGGTGGATGACGTGCTCGCGCTCACTGCCCGGGCACCCTCAGATCGAGGAGGTAGAGAGCGAGGATCTTGCGATCCACGGCCGAGATGCGCGCCTCCCAGGTCGGCATATGCCCCTGCCGCCCGGCCCACACGGCGTTGTAGATCGCGGCGGCGTCGCCGCCATAGATCCAGAACCGGTCGGCCAGGTTGGGCGCGCCGAGCTCGGTATTCCCGGTTCCGCTCTCCCCATGGCAGGCGGTGCAATTCGCGGCGAACACGGTCCTGCCGGCGTCGGTGCCCCCACCGGCCGCCGGATTGGACAGGCTTTGCACGAAGGCGACGACATGCGCGACGTCGTCGCGCGACAGCATGCCGTCCCGGCCGAAGCCCGGCATCTGCGACACCCTGCTGTCCGGATGGGCCGAGTTGATGCCGACGCGGATGGTTTCCGCGATCGCGTCCGGCGCGCCGCCCCACAGCCACGCATCCGTGGTGAGGTTCGGAAACCCCCTGCCGCCCCTGGCATCGCGCCCATGACACGCCGCGCAATTGTCGCCGAACAGGGTGCGGCCGGTCTGTCGCACGAAGGCCATCAATCGGGCGTCGCCCTGGATCTGCGCGAAGCTCTCCCGCTCGATCGCGCTCGCCCAGACTGCGCGTTCGAGCGCCGCCTGCTCCAGGGCTTCGGCGATGACGATGCGCTGGTCGGTGCCGAGCAGCCCTTTCGTGTAGGTCGACCACAACGGCCAGGCCGGCAACAGCACCCAGCACGCGAAGGAAAACAGCACCGTCAGGACGAGGAAGAGATAGACCGCGCGCGGAACCGGCGTGTTCAGTTCCTTGATGCCATTCCATTCATGCCCGGTCGTGAGATAGCCGGAATGCGCATCGCGCTCCTCTACCGCCACGGCTTGTCCTCCCCCTGGAGGACCGCCTGCGCGGCGGCGTCGAAACGCGCCCGGTTGGATGGCCAGTAGGCATAGAGCACCACGCCGGCGGCCAGCGCGATCATGTAGAAAAGGCCGAAGGATTTCGCGAGCCAGACCAGCGTGTCGTGGTCGATCCCCATCGTCACCTTCCCGCCGAGACGAGCGGCCGTTGCGCCGCATCCGTCAGCCGGCCGAGCACCTGCAGATAGGCGACGAGCGCGTCCATTTCGGTCAGCTCGCCGGGCCGGCCGTCGAAGGCGCGGATCGTCGTCGCCTCGCCGTAGCGCCTCGCCACACCTTCGGCGGAGGGCGTGTTGGGCGTCGCCTGCCCATGGGCGTCGGACGCCGCATGGGAGATCATCTCGTCGGTGTAGGGCACGCCGACGGCGCGCTGGGCCCGCAGGTGGGCGCCGAGATCGTCGGTCCGCAGCGCGGTGCGCAGCAGCCAGCGATAGGCGGGCATGACGGATTCCGGCACCACGTCGCGCGGGTTGACGAGATGCTCCACCTGCCACTCGTCGGAGTATTTCCCGCCGATGCGCGCGAGATCGGGGCCGGTGCGCTTCGATCCCCACAGCATCGGGTGGTCGTAACGCGATTCGACGGCCAGCGAGTACGGGCCGTAGCGCTCCACATCGTCGCGCAGGGTCCGGATCATCTGGGAATGGCAGGCGTAGCAGCCCTCGCGGACATAGATGTTGCGCCCCGCGAGCTCGAGCGGGGTGTAGACCCGCATGTCGGGAGCATCCTCGACGGTCTGGTGGATCGTGAAGAGCGGGGCGATCTCGATGATGCCGCCGATGCTGGCCACCAGGATGATGGCCAGGGTGAGTCCCAGGGCCTTGCGCTCCAGCAGGTAGTGAAGGCCGAACATGCCGTCTCACTCCCCGGGCTGCAGGATGCGCGCGCTCGCCGGCGCCAGGTCGGGCTGCTCGGCGGCGGGCTCGCGCAGCGTCTGCGGTGCCGCGCGGATGGTCATCCAGATGTTGTAGCATCCGATGACCGCACCGATGAGGAAGAGCAGGCCGCCCACGGCCCGCGCGGCATAGTAGGGGCGCATCGCGACCAGGGAATCGACGAAGGAATAGGCGAGCGTGCCGGCAGGCGTGTAGGTCCGCCACATCAGCCCCTGGATGATGCCGGAGTTCCACATCGCGAGCACGTAGACGACGCTGCCGGCCAGGGCGAGCCAGAAATGCGCCTCCACGAGCTTCGCCGAATGCATGGCGGGACGCTTCCAGAGCCACGGCACCGAGGCGTAGATCGCGCCGAAGGTGATCATCGCCACCCAGCCGAGCGCGCCGGCGTGCACATGGCCGACCGTCCAGTCCGTGTAATGCGACAGCGAGTTGACGGGGCGAATCGCGAGGAAGGATCCCTCGAAGGTGGTCAGCCCGTAGAACACCGCGGCGACCATCATGAAGCGCAGCGTCGCGTCGTCGCGCACCTTGTGCCAGGCGCCGTTGAGGGTCAGCAGGGCATTGCCGGCCGAGGCCCAGGAGGGCACCAGCAGCATCACCGAGAAGGTCATGCCGAGGGTCTGCACCCAGTGCGGCAGCGCCGTGTAGTGCAGGTGGTGCGAGCCGGCCCACATATAGAGGAACACGATCCCCCAGAAGCTGATGATCGACATCCGGTAGGAGAACAGCGGACGGCCGGCGCGCTTCGGCAGGTAGTAGTACATCATGCCGAGGAAGCCGGCGGTCAGGAAGAACGCCACCGCGTTGTGGCCGTACCACCACTGCGTCATGGCGTCCTGCACGCCGGCGAATACCGTGTAGCTCTTCGCGTGCCCCAGCGAGACCGGAACGGTCAGGTTGTTGACGATGTGCAGCATGGCCACCACCAGGATGAAGGCCATGTAGTACCAATTGGCCACATAGATGTGCGGCTCCTTGCGGCGGGCCAGGGTGCGCAGATAGAGCAGGAAATAGGTGACCCAGACGATCGCGAGCCAGAGGTCGGCGTACCACTCCGGCTCCGCATATTCCTTCGACTGGGTGATGCCCATCATGTAGCCGGTGACCGCCAGCAGGCAGAACAGGTTGTAGCCGAACAGCACGAAGAGCGGGGTGACCTGATCCGGCAGCCTGGCGCGCGAGGTTCGCTGCATGACGTAGAAGGAGGTCGCGATCAGCGCATTGCCGCCGAAGCCGAAGATGACGCTGGTGGTGTGGACCGGACGGAGCCGCCCGAAACTCGACCAGCCGGCATCGAAGGTCAGCTCTGGGTAGACGAGGAGCCAGGCGACCCAGTCGCCGATGAAGAGGCCGAACACCGCCCAGCCCATGGCAAGCACGATGCCGGCCTTGCTCGGCGTGTCGTAGTAGTCGTCGAGCCGCTCCTCGCCGGGCTCGGGCTCGAAATAGCCGGATATCACGCCGAACATGGCGGCGATCGCCGCAGCCATGACGACCCCGCCCTGCAGGCCGAGCGGATCGTTGCGGCCGGCGATCACCATCGCCAGTCCGAGGACACCGACGGCCGCAAGAAGCAGCAGCGCCAGCTGCCGTTCGCCTGTCGTGAGCTGACGGATCATTCGATGGCCTTCGATCGCCGGCGCCCGAGCGCGGCCACAGGGCCTTGCGCGACCGCGCCACCACAACGGGCAGGACCCGGCCAGTAGCGCAGCGACACCGGTTCCGTATGGCACGAATGGGACGTGGCTTGGCGAAATCGAGCATCCGCTCGGCGCTCACGCATTCGCGTGGAACGCTGCCCAGGCAGGGGTGCGACGCATGATCGCCGCCGTGGTCCAGCACCATCCACACCGCCCGCTGCCGGACCTCAGGCTAAGAGCGGTTCGACGTCTTCTTCGTCATGGCCCCATGCTCGCAACAGCTGGGACCTCCGCCATGCTATTCCGCCGCACTTTGCCGCCATGCACCTGGGCTCATGCCGGTGGCACGCGAGAAAACCCGGGTGAAATGGCTCTGGTCGGAAAAGCCGCACGCAACGGCGACCTCCGACAGCGGAATCTGCCGATCGCGCAGCAGCGCCTTGGCGGTCTCGACGCGACGTTGCAGCAGCCATTGGTGCGGCGAGCTTCCCATCGATTGCCGGAAGGCCCGCGAGAAATGCCCGACCGACAAGCCGCACTCCCAGGCGAGCGCCCGGAGGGCGACATTGCCGCCGAGATTGGCGCTCAGGACCTCCGTCGCCCGCTTCGCCTGCCATGGCGCCAGGCCGCCCTTGGCGAGGCGCCTCTGCGGGTTGAGCCCGCCATAGGCATGCGCGACATGCGCCGCGAGAGCGAGATTCACGTGGTCGACGAACATGCGGCTCACCTGCTCGGGCCGGCCGAGTACCGCGTGCAGGGAAAGGCCGAGATGCCTCATGGTCTCGTCGGCGACCCCCGCGCCCGGCACGTAGTGGAGATCGCCGATCCTCGGCGCACCCGCCTCGTCGGCGATCGCGTCCAGCGCCGTCCGGGGCAGGTAGAAGTGAAGCGAGTGAAAGGGCTTGTCGAGCAGCACCACCGGATCGCGCTTCAGGTCATAGAGGGTGGTATCGCCTGCGTGCAAATCGGCGATCGGCGCCTGCCGGCCATCCTCCCAATACTGGTGACGCGGGTAATCGCGCAGTTGCAAGGCGATCAGGAAGGCGTCCTCGCGGGGGATCGACTCGCTCATGGCGTTCTGGGTGGTGTCGCCGCGAATCTCGGTGACCGCCAGCTCGGCCTTCTTCAGGGTCCGCGTGACGATCGAAGGCGCGCTGTCGAGGTGAAAGCGATCTCCCAACCTACGACCGAAGGCCCCAACTTCGCTCATGCCGTCCATCTTGCGGCACATCTCCTGCGGCACATCCCCTGCGGCACGTCGGGCGTGCAGTGTTGGCTCCCCGGCGGCATGGCCGTGCCCGCCGCGCGGCACGGAACGCCATGGCCTGCGTGCGGGAAAGCAATGATAGATCAGGCGGATGGCGGTCACCAGCCCAGCTTGTGCTTGGGGGGAATCCACAAGGATACGTGATCCGAGGCGGGTACCCAGGAAGCCGGTGATCCATTCCGCCAAGTCGCGTCCGCTTCGTGCCATACGGCCAGCGCGACGCCGACTATCCGAGATGGGCGCAATGCCGTCCCCCCGGGAGCTCGGCGGGAATTGCCAAGGGGCGATGCTGCGCTCTCCGGAAGCTGGCATTGGCCCTTCGATGAGCAAGCACGGCGCCTATGGCGAGCGTCTCGGCAGGATCTTCCATCTTGCGAAGGCGCCGGCGTTCCTCATCAACACCCTGCGCAAGGGCAAGGTCGCCGTCACCGAGATCAGGTGCGACATCGAGAATAACGGACTGACGGCGCCCATCCCGCGCGAGGATGCGTTTCTCGTGACCTTGCAGCTGAGGGATTGCCCGCGGCACGAACTGTGGCTGGATGACCGGCCGGCAGCGTCGGGTCCGCTGAAGTCGGGCAGCCTCTGCATCTACGATCTCCGCAAGAACCCCATCGCGCACGGCATCAGCCCGTTCCATGCGCTGCACTTCTATGTTCAGCGCGGAGCCCTCGATGCCATCGCCTTGCTCGAGGGCGACAGTCCGGTCGACACCTTCGACAATCAGCCCGGCATCGGCGTCCAGGATGCCGTCCTGCGGGAGCTCGGCCTCGCGCTGCTCCCTGCGTTCGACCGGCCGCAGGAAGCGAATCTGCTGTTCGTGGATCATGTCACATTGGCGGCGATGGCTCATGTGATGCGCGCCCATGGAGTCGGCGGAAGGATGCCGCGCGGTGCGGCGCGGGGTCTCGCCCCGGCGCAGGAACGCCTGGCCAAGGAAATCATCGGTGCAAGTCTCGATGGCGCGCTGTCCATCGGCGAGCTGGCGGAGGCCTGCGGCGTGTCGATCGGCGTCCTCCGCGACGGCTTCCGGTGCGCCACCGGCCTCACTCCGCATCGCTGGCTGCTGCAGTATCGGGTCGAGCGAGCGAGGGACCTGCTGCGCGATGCCCGCTTGTCCCTTGCAGAGATCGCCACGGCATGCGGATTTGGCAGCGAGGCGCATCTCGTGAGGGTGTTCACCCGTGCGACAGGAATCGCACCCTTCGCGGCAAGGCCCGGTCGCGGCGCGGGTCAGGCGAGAATCCGCCGCGGATCGTGACCGGAGTGGGGGCGGAGTTCACGTCGCGGCAGTGCCGCGCCCCCGACACCCCCACCTCGTTTTTCTTGGCTTATTGGCGCTTGCTCCTCCCGCACTCTCAGGCGCCGCAGCCTTGTCGGGCTCAGAACGGAGCTCGCCACGGTTCCCATAAGCCAAAAAAAGGAGGTGGGGGGTCTGGGGGGCGGAGTTCACTCCGCCCCCCAGCCTTCTTCGAACGCGTACACCGCGGATGAAAACGCTCAAAGCCCGGCCTTCCCGCCAGGCCCCTACCGCTTCGTGGATCGGGAGTACCCGATCATCACCTATCGCAGCGATGCTCTGCGACCATAGTGAAGGTGGTGAGCGGCGGGCCGACGCTGCTGTGGAGGTCGACCGCCGCTTCGACGATGCGGCTCCGGGTCTCCGCCTGCTGCTTGGCGCGTCGCCTGAGGGTGCAGGTCCGCGTCATCCCAAATCAAGTGCACGCGAGCATGCGATCAATGCCGACAAACAGGCGTCGGGCGATGCCGGCCCATGGCGGGCGAATCCGGCCCGGTCGTCCATGGCCGCTGTGGCACGATCCCCGTCCCGGTGCGATGCTGCGGCGTCCGCGCGCGCCGGCGTCGGCGGACGGGGAGATGTCCAGCATGCCGCCTGTCCGCACGCGACCGCGCGCGTCCATGCCGTCCTTCGGCGAGGTCGGGACGCCGCTTTTCGTCTCGGTCCTGGAGGACCTCTCCGAGGGCGCCGTGACGGTGGACGCGGAGGGCCGCATCACCTGGCTCAGCGAGAAATACCGAAAGCTGCTCGGACTCGGCGATGTGCGCCCGGTCATCGGCCAGCCGGTGGAGGAGATCATCCCCGAGAGCCGGCTGCGCGAGGTCGTGGCGAGCGGCCGCCCCCTGCTGCTCGACATCCTGCGCTTCGGGGAGCGGCATTTCGTGGTGACCCGCCTGCCACTGCGCGATCCTTCGGGCGCCATCGCCGGCGCCGTGGGGTTCGTGCTGTATGACCGGCTGGATTACCTGAAGCCGCTGATGTCGCGCTTCGAGAGCCTGCGCGCGAATCTGGCGCGGGCCGAGGCCGACCTCGCCGTCGCGCGCCGGGCGCGCTATGCGCTCAGCCAGTTCATCGGCCGCAGCGCGCGGGTGGAGGAGGTGCGGCGGCAGGCGCGGCGCAGCGCGGCGAGCGACGTGCCGGTCCTGCTCGCGGGCGAGACCGGCACCGGCAAGGAGTTGCTGGCTCAGGCGATCCATGCCGCCTCGCCGCGCGCCACGCGGCCCTTCGTCGCGGTGAACATGGCGGCGGTGCCGGAGACGCTGCTGGAGGCGGAGTTCTTCGGCGTCGCGCCCGGCGCCTTCACCGGCGCCGAACGGCGGCCGCGCGAGGGTAAGTTCCAGCTCGCCCATGGCGGCACGCTGTTCCTCGACGAGATCGGCGACATGCCGATGTCCTTGCAGGCGAAGCTCCTGCGTGCGCTGCAGGAAGGGGAGGTGGAGCCGCTCGGATCCAACCGGGTCGTGAAGGTGGACATCCGTGTCATATCCGCGACCAGCCATGACCTGCGCCAGCGCGTGGCGGAGGGGCGCTTCCGCGCCGATCTCTACTACCGGCTGGCGGTGCTGCCGATCGCGATCCCGTCGCTCCGCGACCGGCCGGAGGATCTGCCGGTGCTGTGCGAGGCCCTGCTCGACGACATCACCCGCCGTGGCGGCGGGCCGCCCAGGGAGATCACGCCGGACGCGCTGGCCCTGCTGGCGCGGCACGATTGGCCGGGGAATATCCGCGAGCTCAAGAACCTGCTCGAGCGGGTCTGCGCGATGACGGATGCGGCGCTCCTCGATGCCGAGGTGATGCGCGATTTCCTGCAGCCGGTCGCCGGCGCGGCGCCAGCTGCCGGCCACCTGCTCGAGGCGGTGTCGCGGGCCGAACGGGGCGCGGTGGAGGATGCGCTGCGCCGCTGCGGCGGCAATCGGACCGCCGCGGCACGGCTGCTCGGCATCTCGCGGTCGCATCTCTATGAGCTGCTGGCGGGCGAGCGTCCGCCGCCGCGGACAGCGGTCCGCGCCCGGCGACAGGCGGGGCGCGGCGCGACGCAGCGGGACCGCGCCGGAGCCTAGGCTCCGGGCGTGGCACGCGCCTTGCCACCCCTGGCCACAAGAACCGTCAACCCGCGCGCCGCGGCGCGCTGCCCGGAGGGAGGAGCCGCCGCATGCTCGGCATCGTCGGAATCCTGATTTCGCTCGCGCTGCTCATGTATCTCGCCTATCGCGGCGTGAACGTGCTGCTGCTCGCGCCGGTGATGGCGCTGGTCGCGCTGGTGTTCAACATGGGCGCCGACCTTGCCCTGATGCTCGGCACCTACACGCAGTTCTACATGACCGAGCTTGGCAAGTACCTTGCCAAGTTCTTCCCGCTCTTCATGCTGGGCGCGCTGTTCGGCAAGCTGATGGACGACAGCGGCTGCGCCCGCGTCATCGCCCACCGCATCGCCGCCTTCACCGGGCCGGACCGCGCCATCCTCGCCGTGGTGCTCGCCTGCGCCATCCTGACCTATGGCGGCGTCTCGCTCTTCGTCGTCGCCTTCGCAGTCTATCCGATCGCGCGGCAGCTGTTCCGCGAGGCGGCGATCCCGAAACGGCTGATCCCCGCCTGCATCGCGGCGGGGTCCTTCACCTTCACCATGACCGCATTGCCGGGGACGCCGGCGATCCAGAACGCGATTCCGGCGCCCTATTTCGGCACCAACACCTTCGCCGCACCCGGGCTCGGCCTGCTCGCGGGCGTGCTGATGTTCGCCGGCTGCCTCGGCTGGCTGACCTGGCGCTCGGCGCGCGCTCGCGCGGCGGGCGAAGGCTACGGCACCCACGCGGAATAGGCCGGGAGAGACACCGATGGCTGACCTCGCCCTTCCGACCAACGCCGCCGCCGCCGAGGCGAAGGCGCCGGCGGACCCGACAGAACCCAGCTTCGCGGTCGCGATCACCCCGGTGATCGCGGTCATCGCGCTGAACTACGTCTTCGCCGAGTGGCTCATCCCGGCACTGGACACCGGCTTCCTCGCTCAGCCGCGCTATGGCTCCGCCAGCATCGGCGCCGTCGCCGGGCTGTGGTCCATCGTGCTGGCGGTCGCCGCCGCCTGCCTCGTCGTCGTGGCGCTGAACCGCCGCCGCTTCCGCGACCTGCTCGCCACCGTCAACCAGGGCACGCTCGGCGCCATGCTGCCGATGCTGAACGTCGCCTCGGAGGTCGGCTATGGCAGCGTGGTCGCCTCGCTGCCGGCCTTCGTGGTGATCCGCAACGCGCTGACCTCGGTGGCGTCGGACCCGGTGTGGTCGGTCTTCATCACGGTGAACGTGCTGGCGGGCATCACCGGCTCGGCCTCCGGCGGGCTTTCGATCGCGCTCGCCTCGCTCGGCGATTTCTTCGTCAACGAGGCGCGTGCCGCCGGCGTCTCGATGGAGATCATGCATCGCGCCGCGGCGATCGCCTCCGGCGGCATGGACCTGCTGCCGCACAACGGCGCGGTCATCACCCTGCTCGCCATCTGCGGGCTCACCCACCGCCAGTCCTATCTCGACATCCTGGCGGTGTCGGTGATCGCCACCCTGGCCGGCGTCGTCATGATCCTGGTGCAGCATGCGACCGGCACCTTCTAGCCGCCGCGCGCTGCTCGGCCTGCTCGGCGCCGCGCTCGCGGCGCCGGCGCTGGCGCAACAGCCGGAGCTCCGCCTGCTGGCGGCGGAGCTGCCGCCCTACACTTTCCACGAGCCGCCGCCGACGGTCTCGGAGAACGGCGCGCCGCTCGGCATCGTGCATGACGCGGTGCGCGAGATGGCGCGGCGCGTCGGGCATTCCGGCACCATCGAGTACATGCCCTGGGCGCGCGCCCAGGAACTCGCGATGCGCGGCCCGCGCATCGGCATCCTGGCACTCACCCGCTCGCCGGAGCGCGAGCCGCGCTATCGCTGGGTGCAGCGCATCCTGACCGACGATCTCATCCTGGTCGGCGGCACCGGGGTCGATGTCTCCGATCTCGACAAGGCGCGCGACCGCCCGACCGGCGTGCTGCTGCGCAGCGGCGCCGAGGCGCTGCTGCGCGAGCGCGGCTTCCGCCGGATCCAGCCGGCGCCGGAGGAATGGATGAACGCCATGGCGCTGCGCGAGCGCCGGCTCGATGCCTGGCTCGCGCCGCGGCTCATGGTGATCCACGCCTATCGCGAGGTGGGCGGCGATCTCGCCACCCTCGTCATCGGCCAGATCGTGCGCGCGAGCGAGATCTGGCTCGCCGCCTCGCCGGATGTCGGCGAGCAGGAGGCCGCCCGGTGGCGCGACGCCTACGCCGCCATGCAGGCCGATGGCAGCTTCGAGGCGATGCTCGCGCGCTATGCGCGGCTGCGCCCGGTGCCGATCCCCGACACCGCGCGGCGGGAGGCCTTCCCGTGGGTGAACTGACGCGCTGAGGACGAAGAACGAGCCAGGGAGGAAGGGGCATGCGCAACAAGATCGTCTCCGCCGCCGAGGCCGCGACGCTCGTCCAGGACGGCGACACGCTGGCGACCAGCGGCTTCGTCGGCATCGGCGTGCCGGACGATCTGCTGGCGGCGCTGCAGGCGCGGCACGCCGAGGAGGGAATGCCGCGCGGCCTGACGCTGCTCTTCGCGGCTGGCCAGGGCGACGGGAAGGAGCGCGGGCTGAACCGCCTGTCGGCGGACGGGCTGCTGAAGCGCGTGGTCGGCGGCCATTGGGGGCTGATCCCGAAAGTGGGGCGGCTCGCGCTCGAGAACCGGATCGAGGGCTACAACCTGCCGCAGGGCGTGATCAGCCAGATGTATCGCGACATCGCGGCGGGCAAGCCGGGCACGCTGTCGAAGGTCGGGCTGCGCACCTTCGTCGATCCGCGGCTCGAGGGCGGGCGCATCAATGCCGCGACCACCGAGGATCTGGTGCGGCTGATCGCGCTGGACGGCGAGGAATACCTGTTCTACCGCGCGCTGCGCATCAACGTCGCCTTCCTGCGCGCGACCACCGCCGATCCGGACGGCAACCTGACCATGGAGCGCGAGGCGCTGACGCTCGACAACCTCGCCATGGCGATGGCGGCGCGGAACTCGGGCGGCATCGTGGTGGCGCAGGTGGAGCGCATCGCGGCGTCCGGCTCGCTCAACCCGCGCCATGTCGTGGTGCCCGGGGTCCTGGTGGATTGCGTCGTCGTCGCCGATCCGCAGCGGCATTGGCAGACCTACGCCACGCATCACTCGCCGGCCTTCTCCGGCGAGATCCGCGTGCCGCTCGAGGGCGTGGCGCCGCTGCCGCTCGACGAGCGCAAGATCATCGCCCGCCGCGCGGCGATGGAGCTGCCGGTGAACGGCGTGGTCAATCTCGGCATCGGCATGCCGGAAGGGGTCGCCGCGGTCGCCAATGAGGAGCGCATTCTCGACCTCATCACCCTGACCGCGGAGCCCGGCGTGATCGGCGGCATGCCGGCCTCGGGGCTCGATTTCGGTGCGGCGGTGAACACCCATGCGGTGATCCACCAGAACCAGCAATTCGATTTCTACGATGGCGGCGGCCTCGATCTCGCCTGCCTCGGAATGGCCGAGGCGGGAGCGGCCGGCGATGTCAACGTGTCGCGCTTCGGCGCCCGGCTCGCGGGCGCCGGGGGCTTCATCAACATCAGCCAGAACGCGCGGCGCGTGGTGTTCATGGGGACCTTCACCGCCGGCGGGCTGCGCATCGGCGTGGAGGAGGGACGCCTGCACATCCTGGAGGAGGGCCGTGCGCGTAAATTCCACCGCTCGGTCCACCAGGTCACCTTCAGCGGGCCCTTCGCCGCGGAGCGCGGCCGCGAGGTGCTCTATGTGACCGAGCGCTGCGTGCTGCGGCTGACGGCCGAGGGGCTGGAGCTCGCCGAGGTGGCGCCGGGCGCGGATATCGAGCGCGACATCCTGGCGCATATGGGTTTCCGCCCGCTGATCCGCGCGCCGAGGACGATGGACGCCAGGATCTTCCGGCCGGAGCGGATGGATCTGCGCGCCAGCCTGCTCGATCTGCATCTCACCGACCGCATCGCCTACGACGCCGAGCGCAACCTGCTGTTCCTGAATTTCGAGCGCATGCATGTGCGCAGCATGGCGGACATCGCGAAGATCAGGGCGGCGGTGGAGGAGCGCTGCGCAGCGATCGGGCAGCGGGTCGGGGTCGTCGTGAACTACGACGGGTTCCGGCTGGACGACGACGTCGCGGCGGCATATGCGGCGATGGTCGCCGAGCTCTCGGAGGCGCATTACACGAAGGTCAGCCGCTACACGACCAGCGCCTTCCTGCGCCACAAGCTGGCCCGCACCCTGACGCGCGCCGTCGCGCCGCACATTTTCGAGACGCAGGCCGAGGCCCGCGCCTTCCACCAGCCGCGCCTGGATGTGTGAGGGGCGCCGCCGCCGGATCCGAGATGCGCCGAAGCGGGTCTTCCTCGAGGCGTGTGGTGCTCAGGCCGCGTGATGCTGTCGACACCCTTGGTATCGCGGCACTTTCGTCTCTTTCTCCGAAGCGACGTGCGCCATTCAACGTAACACGGCCGCTTCCTCCGTGAGGGCAGCGGGGCGCGTCCCGCAAAAATCAGTGCCGTGGGCCCGCCGTGCCCGCAGGCCATTCACCGCTGGAGCGGTTTCGCCGGAACTGGAATCAGGAGAAGAAAGAGTGGGGGCGGAGAGAACTCCGCCCCCACACCCCCACCTCCTTTTTTTGGCTTATTGGCGCGGGCTCCTCCCGCACTCTCAGGCGCCACGCCGTTGTCGGGCTGAGAACGGAGCTATCCACGCTTCCCCGCCCTCCAGCCCTACTGCCACATGCCGCGAATTCGTGCGCCAAGATCGATGCGCGGACCCTGAGGCGCAGCCCGGGGAACCGCGTCCGAGCCGGTGACCGGCCACGCGGTCCTGGCGAAGAGCGGCAGCATTCCGTGCGGGATGAACCGCGTGCGTGATGCGTAGACGTGCCGATCGCCATGCGCGCTCTGGCCGTGCGTGAAGAAGCGTTGCGGGATCATGAGGTGCAGGTCATCCCGCGCGCGGGTCATCGCGACATAGAGCAACCGCCGCTCCTCCTCGCGCTCCGCTGTGGTCCCGGTGCCGAGATCGGAGGGAATGCAGCCGTCCACCACATTCAGCACGAACACCGACTTCCACTCCTGGCCCTTGGCGGAGTGGATGGTCGAGAGGACCAGATAGTCTTCGTCCAGGAGAGGCGTGCCGGCCTGGTCGCTGGTCGCTTCGGGAGGATCGAGCGTGAGCTCGGTCAGGAAGCGCTCGCGCGACGGATAACCGCCGGCGATCTGCTCGAGTTGAAGGAGATCGGCGCGGCGTGACGAGGCATCCTCGTGGATGCGCTCGAGATGCGGCTCGTACCAGAGGCGGGCGCGTTCGAGTTCGGCCGGCCAGCCCGGCCCCCGCCCTCGAAGGTCGTCCACCAAACCCAGGAAGGAGGGCCACTCCGCTCCGGCACGCGGAGGGGCCGGAGCCAGGCCGAGCGCGGCCACCGGATCGGCTGCCGCGGCCACGTAATCCAGCACGCGTTGCGCCGAGCCGGCCCCTACCCCCGGCATGAGCTGCAGCACCCGAAAGCCCGCGACGCGGTCCCGCGGATTCTCGAGGAAGCGCAAGAGGGCGAGAACGTCCTTGACGTGCGCCGCCTCGAGAAACTTGAGGCCACCGAACTTCACGAAAGGGATGTTGTGGCGGGTCAATTCCACTTCGAGCAGCCCGCTGTGATGCGACGTGCGGAACAGAACCGCCTGTTGCTTCAGGATTGAACCCGCTTCTCGGTTCTCCAGCACCCGCTCGACGATGTAGCGGGCCTGATCCGTCTCATCCCGCACGGCGACGAGTTGTGGCAGCGCTCCATCGACGCGCTCAGTCCAGAGAGTCTTCGTGAAGCGCTCCGGCGCGAGATCGATGACGGCGTTCGCCGCCGTGAGGATCGGCTGCGTCGAACGGTAGTTTCGATCCAACGTGATGATCGCGGCAGGCGGGCTGAACTGGGTGGGAAAGTCCAGGATGTTGCGGACCGTCGCTGCCCGGAAGGAGTAGATCGCCTGGGCATCGTCGCCGACGACCGTCAGGCCTCGGCCGTCGGGCTTCAAGGCCCGAAGGATGGATGACTGCAGCCGGTTGGTGTCCTGATACTCATCGACGAGCACGTGATCGAAGCGCCCGCCGATGTCCTCGGCGAGCGCGGCATCGCTCATCATCTGCGACCAGTAGAGGAGGAGGTCGTCGTAATCGAGGACATTCTGAGCCTGCTTGGCATGCACGTACCCCGCGAAGAGCTCCCGCAGTTCGGGACCCCAGCCGGAGCACCAGGGGAACCATGCGGAGACCACCTCCTCGACCGATAGCTCGGCATTCACGCAGCGCGAATAGATGGCCAGGCAGGTAGCCTTGGTCGGGAAGCGGGTCTCCGTCTTCGACAGTCCACGCTCGTGCCGGACGAGGTTCATGAGGTCGGCGCTGTCTTCCCGGTCGTGGAGCGAGAAGGCTCGGTCGAGGCCGACCTGATCGGCATATTCCCGCAGCAGTCGCGCGCCGATCCCGTGGAAGGTGCCTGCCCAGGTCAGCGCATCGGTCAGCGCCGCGCTACCACCCAGCACCTGTCCGGCGATCCGTTGTACCCGACGCGTCATTTCAGCCGCCGCACGCCGCGAGAAGGTCATCAGCAGGATCCGCTGCGGGTGAGCGCTGTTGACGATCAAATGGGCGACGCGATGCGCCAAGGTGTTGGTCTTGCCGGATCCGGCACCCGCGATGATCAGAAGCGGCCCGCCACCCCCGGGGCGTTCGGCGTCAACGCCGTGCTTGACCGCGCGCCGCTGTTCCGCGTTGAGCTTGGCGAGGTAGTCGGCGTGCATCGGTCCGAATCGGCAGGGCAGGGGGCGGCAGTGAATCACGATTCACGTTTCGTTCGCAACGGCGTGGCGTCGATGCCCCGCGTGGCCGAGTGCGGCTCACAGCGATCCGTGCCTCCTATCCAAGTTCGATTGGTCTCCCTCGCGGCCCCGGCGCAGCTGCATGGATCTGCCCAGGGCTGTCCTCATTCCGGCGCCCGAAGAACCGGAGTGTGCCATGTCGACGCATGCTAGGGTCCCGGCCATGAACGTCATCGCCCGCAAGCCCATGACGCTGCAGGAGTTCCTGGCCTGGGAAGAGCGGCAGGAGCTCAAGTACGAGTTCGACGGTACCCAGCCAGTCGCCATGACCGGCGGAACACGCGCGCATGCTGTTCTGCAAGGCAACCTGGCGGCGTCGCTGATTACCCGCCTGCGCGGGAAACCGTGCCGCTTCTTCGGAAGCGACCTCAAGATCGAGGTCGCCGGCTCCATCCGGTATCCCGACGGCTTTGTCGTCTGTACCCCGGGCGCCAACGCCAGCACGGTGGTGCATGATCCAGTGGTCGTTTTCGAAGTGCTGAGCGCCAGCACCGCGGGCACGGACCGGATCACCAAGAACCAGGAGTATGCCGCGACACCGTCTATCCGGCGCTATGTCATGCTCGAGCAGGACCGCATCGCCGCGACCGTGTTCGAGCGGTCCGGCGATGACTGGGTCGGGCATGTGTTGGGCGAACAGGCCGTGTTGCAGATGCCTGAAATCGGCATCGGGCTGCCGCTCGTCGAGCTCTACGAGGGCATCGATCTCAGTTCCCCCGAGGAGCCTTCGGCGGAAGCCGAGCAGGCCTGACCGGCCGCCGCTTTTCCTCGACCTCCACGACATCGAACCTTCCGGCACAGGCGAACCTGTGCCGGAAGCCAGCGCATTGCGATCAGGCAACACCCAGCGACCACTTCCAGGAAGCGGACACCGAACCCACAGCCAGAACACCCCGCGCCGGCTCAACCCACGTCCGAGTCCGAGTCAGCGCCAGCCGGCATCAGAGCGGCGCCGCCGCGATCACCCCGCGGGCTTCGAGTGCGGCGACCGCCGCCTCATCCAGCCCCAGCAGCGCGCCCAGCACGCGCGCATTGTCCTGGCCGAAGCAGGGCGCCGGGCGCCGTGCCGCGCCGGGCGTCTCGCTCAGATGGATCGGCAGGCCGGGATAGGCGTGGCGGCCGGCTGCGGGATGGTCGAGCTCGGTGAAGAAGCCCCGCGCGCGCAGATAGGCGCTCGCGCAAAAATCGCGCGCATCCTGCACCGGCGCGGCCGGCACGCCCGCCGCCTGCAGCGCCGCCGCGGCCGCGTGCCCGTCGTGCTGCCGCGTCCAGGCGGCGATGATGCCGTCCAGCAGATCGGCATGGCGGCGGCGCCCGGCCACGCCGGCGAAACGCGGATCCTCGGCCAGCTCCGGCCGGCCGATCGCGCCGCAGAGCGCGGCCCATTGCGTGTCGTCCGACACCGCGATGGCGATCCAGCGGTCCTCGCCGGCGGCGGGATAGGCGTCGTGCGGCGCGGCCCAGCGCAGGCGGTTGCCGTCGCGCGCCGGATCGGCGCCATGCGCCAGCGCGGCCAGCAACTCCTCGCCGATGAAATGCATGGCGGCCTCGACCTGGGGCAGTTCGACATGCTGCCCCTCGCCGCTCGCCTGGCGATGCATCAGCGCGGTGAGCATCGCGGCCGCGCCGTGCAGCCCGCCGATCGGATCGGGATAGGAGGGGCCGGTGTTGATCGGGCCGCGATCGGCATAGCCGACGAGGCTCGACATGCCGGTCGCCATCTCCATGGTCGGGCCGAGCGCGGCATGGCGCGCCATCGGCCCGTCATTGCCATAGGCCGGCATCTCCACCACCACGATGTCCGGCCGGATCGCGCTGAGCGCAGCGTGATCGAGGCCGAGCCTGCGCAGCGTGCCCGGACGGAAGTTGCAGAGCACGGCGTCGATCCTCGGCGCCATCCGGCGGAACAGCGCCGCGCCTTCCGGATGCTTCAGGTCGAGGGTCAGGGAGAGCTTGTCGGCGTTCTGCGAGTTGAAGAGATAGCTGCGGTCCCACGGCCGCTCGCCGGGCTCATGGCCGGGGTAGTGCACCGTCTTGCCCTGGCGATGCGCGCGCCAGGAATTCACCCGGCCGGCAGCCTCGATATGGATGACCTCGGCGCCGAGCCAGGCGAGGATGCGGCCGGCCATGGGCCCGGCCCAGGCGGTGGTCATCTCGGCGATGCGCAGGCCGGCGAGCGGCAGGGCCGGCGCCGGTCCGGCGGGGCGCGGCGCCGCCGCGATGGGGCGGGGCGGCCAGGAGATGCCGGGCGCGCCCGGCGCCGGCGGCGGGCCGGGCGGCTGGCGCGGCGTGCGCCCCATGCGGAATTGCGGGCCGAGGATGCTGCGCGGACCGGCCGCCGTCGCCACGCTCTGCCAGTAGCCGCGCCGCTCCAGATGGTGGTGGCCGCGCACCAGCTCCGTGAGGCCGTAGCTGCGCGCGGCGATCACCTCCGCGGCCTGTAGCGTCGCCACGACCTCCTCCGAGCCGCGATCGGCGACGGCATGCTGCAGGATGGCGTAGAGCGCGGCCCAATTGTCGCTGCGCGGGCCGGGAGTCGCGAAGCGCGGATCCTGCTCCAGCCAAGGCAGCTCGAGGGCGCGGCACAGCGCGGCCCAGCGGTGATTGTAGATCCAGATGCAGATCCAGCCATCACGGCAGCGCACCTGGCCCACCGGCTGACGCAGCTCGTGCCGGGAGAGCACGGTGCCGTTGTAGCTGTATTGCGCGGTATAGGGATAACAGAGCGTCGCCGCGGTCTCGGCGATGTCGACGCTGACATCCTGGCCGCGGCCCAGGGCGGGGCGCGCCAGCAGGGCAGCGAGCAGGCCGATATAGCCGGCGACGCCGGCGGCATAGGAGGCGCGGTGACCGCAGCCATAGAGCGGCTGGCGGTCGCGATCGCCATTGTTGTGCATGGCGCCGCCGAAGGCCTGGAACACCAGCTCCGATCCCTGCCAGGAGGCGAGCGGCCCGTCCTCGCCGAAGGGCGTGACGGTCACGCTGACGCAGCCCGGCCGCGTGGCGCGCAGCGCCCGGCGCAGCGCCGCACGGCCGGGGCCGAGCAGCACGGCATCCGCATCCGCGGCGAGGCCGAGCAGCGCCGCCTCGCCGTCCGGCGCGTCGGCATCGAGCAGCACCGAGCGCTTGCCGGTGTTGAGATGGAAGAAGAGCAGCGATTCGCCATCGGGCGCGAAGGGCGGCGCCGCGCGCAGCGCGGAGCCGCCGGGCGGCTCGACCAGCGTCACCGCGGCGCCGTAATCGGCGAGCATGCGGCCGCAGAACTGGCCGGCGATGCTCTCGCTCAGGTCGAGCACCCGCAGTGCCCGCAGCGCCCCTGCGCCCATGGCTCGTTCCTCTCTCCTGCCGCGCCGGAGCGCGCAGGAAGACTGGGGGGCGGAGTGAACTCCGCCCCCCAGACCCCCCACCTCCTTTTTTTGGCTAATGGGAAGCGTGGCGAGCTCCGTTCTCAGCCCCGACAACGCTGAGGCGTCTGAGAGTGCGGGAGCCACTCAGTGCCAAGTGGCCAAAAAAAGGAGGTGGGGGTGTGGGGGCGGAGTTCTCTCCGCCCCCACTCTTTCTTTGCTGCACCTGCCAAGACTAGCGGCTCCGCAGCTGGGGGTTCGCCGCCCTGGCGGCGGGCGCCAGCGCCTGCGGCCCGGTCCGACGCGACAGCCGCTCGCCCTCGCGCCAGCGCGCCAGCAGGTCGTCCATGGCGTGCTGGATATGCTCGCGCGAGATCCGTTCGGCAGCCGCGGCGTCGTTGCGGCGGAAGGCGTCGAGCAGCATGCGGTGCTCCGCCGCGATCTGCTGCGGGCGGTGCGGCTGGTAGCCCCATTCGGTGCGCATGGCGTTAAAGAACTTGCCGTGCCGGCGGATCAGCGCCGCGGCTTCCGCATTCGGGCGGATCGCCAGGATGGCGATATGGAAGCGCGCATTGATCTCGACGAGCTCGCGCTGGGCGCCGCGCGCCACCGCCGCCTCGTATTCCTGCTGGATCGCTTCGAGCTTCGCGACGTCCTCTGCGGTCGCGACCTCCGCCGCCAGGCGGACGGTGTAGGATTCCAGCGCCACGCGGATCTCGTTCAGCTCGCGCAGGAAGGTCTCGTCGATATTGCGCACGCTGGCGCCGCGATTGGGCGCGATGACGACCCAGCCCTCGGCCTCCAGCTGGCTCAGCGCCTCGCGGATCGGCGCGGGGCTGAGGCCGTAGCGCCGGCACAGATCCCCGAGCTTGAGCCGCGCGCCACAGGCGAGCGTGCCGCGGGCGATGTCGGCGCGCATGGCGTCGCGCACGCGCTGATAGCTCGGGGCGCCCAGCGCGCCGTCTTCGGCGGCGGCGGCGGCATCCTCCAGTTCCGGCGCGGCGTTCTGCGCGTCCTGCATGATCTCCCGCGGCCCGCCTGAAGGGGACCCCTCGGCAATACACCGCGGCTTGCGACGCGGTCCAGAGTAGATTATCTAAAATCTAACAGAGCCGCCACGGCCCAAGTCCAGGAAAGCGGGCGTCGCCGATCGCCCGGATGCGGAGGTCCACCTGTCCCTGACCGAGCTGGCGCCAGCCGCGCCGATCCCGGCCGCTGCGTCCCGCGGCGCCGTCATCGACCGCGTCGAGCTGCGGACGATCTCCTATCCCATGCGCAATGTCGGGCGCGGCCCGCATGGCCGCGAGGCGGTGGACATGCCGGGCGCAGTGACCCATCGCACGCGCTTCGTCGTCGTCATCGAGACCAGGGACGGCAGCCGCGGCGAGTTCGTCGGCGGCAACGACACCATGCTGGCGCAGGCGCGGATCATCGCCGGCGCGCTGCCCGGCCGCGACGCGCTGGCGCGCGAGCAGCTCTATTCCGAGATCAAGGTCAAGCTGCGCAAGACCGACCGCATGGGCTACGGCGCCTTCGATAATGCGCTGTGGGACCTCGCCGGCAAGCGCTACGGCGCTGCGGTCGCGGAAATGCTCGGCGGCTATCGCTGGCGCCTGCCGGCCTATGCCAGCACCTGGAGCGGCCATCCCGAAGGCGGGCTGAGCGGGCCGGACGCCTATGCGGCCTTCGCCGAGACCTGCCATGCCATGGGCTACCGCGCCTTCAAGTTCCACGGCTTCACCGAAGGCGACGCGGCGCTGGAGGCGCGGGTGGTGCGCACGCTTGGCCGGCGGGTCGGCGACCGCATGGCGCTGATGATCGATCCCGGCTGCCATATCCAGACCTGGGCCGACATGCTGATGATCGGCCGTGCCTGCGACGAGGCGAATTTCTACTGGCTCGAGGATCCGATGGCCGATGGCGGGCTGTCGGCGCAGGGCCACAAGCGGCTGAAGCAGTTCATCCGCACGCCGATCCTGCTCGGCGAGCATGTCCGGGCGCTGGAGCTGATGGCCGACCTGCTCATCGCCGGCGGCACCGACTTCATCCGCGCCGATCCCGATTTCGACATGGGCATCACCGGCACGATGAAGATCGCGCACATGGCCGAGGCGCTCGGCGCCGATGTGGAGATCCACGCGCCCGGCCCCGCCGCGCGCGCCTGCATGGCGGCGATCCGCAACAGCAACTGGTACGAGCTGTCGCTGGTCGGGCCGTCCGGCGGCGTCTTCACGCCGGACTGCTATGCCTGCGGCTATTCCGACCGTCTCGAAGCCGTGGGCAGCGATGGCTGCTTCCCCGTGCCCACCGGGCCGGGCCTCGGCGTCGCCATCGACTGGGACTGGATCGACCATCACACGGTCGACCGCGCGAGCTTCGGCCGCGACGGCTGAGCCCGCATCGGGAGGAAGGGAAGGAACGATGACCGGCAGCAAGATCACCCGGCGCGCGGCCCTGACGTCCGGCGGCGGCCTCGCCGCTGCCCTCGCCCTGGCGGGGAGGCCCGCCCCGGCCCGCGCCGCGCCGGGCAATATCGTGCGTCATGCGGTCGCCGCCGACCGCATCAATTCGCTCGACCCGTCGGTCATCATCCAGAACGCCGACGCCAACAGCACCCGCCAGATCTTCGACGCGGTGATCGATCCGCCCTACGGCACCTTCGACCTCGACCCGCGCGGGATGATCGGCGAGGCCGCCGAGGCCTGGGAGATCTCCCCCGATGCGCGCAGCTACACGGTGAAGCTGCGGGAGGGCATGCTCTTCCACAAGGGCTATGGCGAGGTGACGGCCGAGGACGCGAAGTTCACCTTCGACCGCCTCGGCGATCCGCGCGGCAATTCCTCCTACCGCATCTTCTACGCCAATGTGGAGGAGGTGAAGCAGCTCGACAGGTACCGCTTCCGGATCACCCTGAAGGCGCCGGATCCGACCTTCTACGCGACCTCCATGATCGCGCGCGGCGCCGGCATCGTATGCAAGAAGGCGGTGCAGGAGCTGGGCGAGGAGTTCCGCCGCCGCCCGATCGGCAGCGGCCCCTTCGAATTCGAGGCGATCGACAACGGCCGCCGCGTGATCCTCAAGCGCTTCGAGCAGTACCACCGCGCCAAGGCGAAGCTGGACGGGCTGGAATACGTCTACATGGGCGATCCCTCCGCCCGCACCCTCGGCTTCCTCAAGGGCGATCTCGACCTCATCGAGGGCGTGCGCCTGCCCGGCTGGAACAACGACCTGCGCCGGCAGATGCCGACGGCGCGCTTCGACCTGACGCGGCCGGGCAGCACCAACGTCATCTTCTTCAACATGACGCGCCGGCCCTTCGACGACATCCGCGTCCGCAAGGCCATGCGTTACGCCATCGACCGCAACGTCTTCCGCCAGGCCTTCGGCGAGATGTACGGCGATGTCTGGGGGATCAACCCGGTCGAGGTGCCGGGATCGCTCAGGCGCGAGGATGTCCCCGCCGAGCTGCGCTACGACTACGACCCCAACCGGGCCAAGGCGCTGCTGGCCGAAGCCGGCTATCCCAACGGCTTCGCCTTCGACAACCCGATGTCGCAGCGCGAGGACTATGTCGCGATCATGCTGATGATCCAGCAGATGCTGCGCCGGGTCGGCGTGAACATGCGCATCCAGAACATCGACCACACCGCCTACCACAACAACTGCGCGCGCGACATGATCCCCTTCCCGCTGAACTCCGAGACGATCGCGCCGGTCGGCACCCTGCTGCTCGCGCGCAAATTCGCCGGGGACCAGGCGGTCTCGCCGGAAGGGATCGGCGGGCGCCTCAACTTCAGCCATTACGGCCAGACCATGCCGGGCATCGACGACCTGCTGGCCCGCATCAACGAGGAGGCCGATCCCGAGCGGCGCATCGCGCTGACCCGGGAGGCGGAGCTGCGCGTGCTGCGCGACATGCCGGCCTGGAACGCGCTGCAGCTCTCCTTCGTCTCGGTGCGCAACCCGCGCGTCGATCTCGGCTACGAGATCAGGGCCTCCTACGCGAATTTCTCCATGTGGCAGGCGACCACCTCGGCATGATCCGCTATGTCGGCCACCGCGCGCTGGACGCCGTGCTGACGGTGCTGCTGGTGCTCACCATGGTGTTCCTCGCCATGCGCGTGCTGCCCGGCGATCCGGCGGTGGTCGCGCTGGGCGAGACCGCCACGCCGGAGCAGCTCGCGCTGTTCCGCGAGCGGATGGGGCTCAACGACCCGCTGGCCCTGCAGTATCTCGAATTCGTCTGGCACATGGTGCGGCTGGATTTCGGCCGCTCCTTCATCACCGCCGAGCCGATCGGCGCGATGCTGGCGGCGAACCTGCCCTATACGCTGGAGCTCGCCGTGGCTGCGATGCTGGTCGGCATGCTGCTGGGCGTGCCCGCCGGGGTGATCTCGGCCACGAGCCGCGGCACCGGCGTGGACTACATGGCCCGCGTGCTGGCGCTGATCGGCTTCTGCGTGCCCGAATTCTACCTCGGCGCGCTGCTGCTGATCGCCTTCGCCCTGAAGCTCGATCTGTTTCCCATCATGGGCGGCGGCACCGGCACGCTGGATCGGCTGCACCACCTGGTGCTGCCCGCGGCAACCCTGGGCCTCGTCATGGCGGCCTTCACCTGCCGCCTCACCCGCTCCGCCCTGCTCGAGGTGCTGCGCAAGGATTTCGTGCGCACCGCGCGCGCCAAGGGCGCGCCGCGCCGCGTGGTGATCTACAAGCATGCGCTGCGCAACGCGCTGATCCCGGTGGTCACCGGCTTCGGCCTCTACATCCTCTCCATGCTGTCCGGCTCGATCTCCATCGAGCTGGTGTTCTCCCGCCCCGGCGTCGGCACCGTGCTGGTCAACGGCATCCTCTCCCGCGACTACCCCGTGGTGCAGGCGGGGCTGGTGGTCTTCGCCTTCTTCGTGGTGGTCGTGAACATGTCCATGGACCTGCTCTACGGCGCCATCGACCCGCGCATCCGGACCGACGGGCGATGAGCACCACCACGCTCCCCTCCGCTGCCGTGGCCGCGGTGCCGCCGGCCGAGCCCTCGCGCCTGCGCGCCTTCCTCAACGCGCTGACCGAGAGCCGGGTCGCCACCGCCGCGCTGCTGGTGATCCTGGCATTGCTGGCGGTGGCGCTGCTCGGCCCCACGATCGCGCCGCACGACCCGGCGGAGCAGAGCTTCCTCGCCGCCTCCAAGCCGCCCTCGGCGGAGTTCTGGTTCGGCACCGACCGCTATGGCCGCGACACCTTCTCCCGCGTGCTGGTCGGCACCCGCTACTCCCTGCTGCTGGGCCTCGCCGCGCCGATCATCGCCGGCGTGACCGGCACGCTCATCGGCATGATGGCCGGCTTCTTCGGCGGCTGGATCGACCGGGTGACCGGGCGCATCACCGACCTGCTGCTCGCCTTCCCCGCGCTGCTGCTGGGCATCCTCCTGGCCGCCTCGCTCGGCCCCGGCTTCGGCAACCTGATCGCCGCCGTCGCGGTCGCCTTCCTGCCGCGCTTCATCCGCGTCGCCCGCGCCTCGACCCTGGCGGTCCGCCGCGAACCCTATGTGGAGGCGAGCTTCGCCGCCGGGCAGCGGCCGCTGCGGATCATCGCGAAGCACGTGCTGCCCAACATCTCCGGCTCGGTCGTGGTGGTCGCGACGCTCTGGGTCGCGACCGCGATCCGCATCGAGGCGACGCTGTCCTTCATCGGCCTCGGCGTGCAGCCGCCGGAGCCGAGCTGGGGCAACATCATCCGCGACGGGCTGACCAACCTGCTCGGCTCGCCGATGCCGGTGATCGCCGCCGGCGGGGCGCTCACGCTCTGCGTGCTGGCCTTCAACATCATCGGCGACGCGGTGCGCGACGCGCTCGATCCCGAGTACCGGGAATGACCGTCACCGCCCTCTCCTGCCCCGATGCCGCCGCGGCCGGCGCCGCGGCGCCGCGCCCCATCCTCGAGGTCGCCGGGCTGGTGACGGAATTCCGCACCCGGCGCGGCACGGTCCGCGCGCTGGACGACGTCTCCTTCAGCGTGCCGCGCGGCGGCGCGGTGGGCGTGGTCGGCGAGTCCGGCTCGGGCAAGAGCGTCACCGCGCTGTCGGTGATGCGGCTGCTGCCGGAACCCGCCGGCCATATCGCCGCCGGCCGCATCCTGTTCGACGGCACCGATCTCGCCACGCTCCCGCAGGGGCGGATGGAGGCGCTGCGCGGCCAGTCCATGGCGATGATCTTCCAGGAGCCGATGACCAGCCTGAACCCGGTCTTCCGCATCGGCGACCAGATCGCGGAGAGCCTGCTGCTGCACGGCCAGCGCAGCCGCGCCGCCGCGCGCGCCCGGGCGCTCGAGATGCTGCGCCTGGTCGGCATCCCCGATCCCGCGCGGCGCATCGACGACTACCCGCACCAGATGTCCGGCGGCATGCGCCAGCGCGTGATGATCGCCATCGCGCTCGCCTGCAATCCGAAGCTGCTGATCGCCGACGAGCCGACCACCGCACTCGACGTCACCATCCAGGCGCAGATCCTCGACCTGCTGCGCCGGCTGCGCCAGCAGCTCGGGACGGCGATCATGCTGATCACCCACGATCTCGGCGTCGTCGCCGAATTCGTCGAGGAGGTGGTGGTGATGTATGCCGGCCGCGTGGTCGAGCGCGCCGCGGTCGGCAGCCTGTTCCGCCAGCCGCAGCATCCCTATACCGCCGGGCTGCTGCGCTCCATCCCGCGCATGCAGCGGAGCGCGCGGCGGCTGTCGCAGATTCCGGGATCGGTGCCGAGCCCGCTCGCCTTCCCGGAGGGCTGCCGCTTCCACCCCCGCTGCGGGGAGGCGCAGCCGATCTGCCGCCAGCTCGCGCCGCCGCGCTTCCATCTCGGCGGCGGCCATCTCGCCGCCTGCTGGAAGCATTCCGATTTCAAGCCGGTCGCGGAGGGCGCCGCATGACCCCGCTGCTCGCCGCCGAGGGCCTCGTCAAGCATTTCCCCGCCGGCAGGGGCCGCGGCGTGGTGCGCGCCGTCGATGGCGTCTCCTTCGCCATCGATGCCGGGGAGACGCTGGCGCTGGTGGGCGAATCCGGCTGCGGCAAGTCGACCACCGGCCGGCTGCTGATCCGCCTGCTGGAGCCCACCGCCGGCCGCGTGATGTTCGCCGGCGAGGATCTGGTGACGCTCAGCCCCGCCGCGCTGCGCGCGCGGCGCAAGGACATGCAGATCGTCTTTCAGGACCCCTACGCCTCGCTCAATCCGCGCCTGCCGGTCGCGGAGATCATCGCCGAGCCGATCGAGGTGCACGGCACCGTGCGCGGCCGCCGCGCGCTGCAGGACCGCGTGGTCGAGCTGCTGGAGATGGTCGGGCTGACCGCCGAGCATGCCCGGCGCTTCCCGCACCAATTCTCCGGCGGCCAGCGCCAGCGCATCGGCATCGCGCGCGCCATCGCCGTCGGCCCGCGGCTGGTGGTGGCCGACGAGCCGGTCTCGGCGCTCGACGTCTCGATCCAGAGCCAGGTGGTGAACCTGCTGCAGGACCTGCAGGAGAAGCTCGGCGTCGCCTATCTGTTCGTCGCGCACGACCTCGCGGTGGTGCACCACATCGCCGACCGCGTCGCGGTGATGTATCTCGGCGCGATCGTGGAACTGGCGCCGAAGGCCGCCCTCTTCGCCGCCCCGCACCATCCCTACACCCAGGCGTTGCTCTCGGCGGCGCCGGAACCCGATCCGGCGGCGCGGAAAGCGCGCATCATCCTCGAAGGCGATGTGCCGAGCCCGCTCGACATCCCCGCCGGCTGCCGCTTCCACACCCGCTGCCCGATCGCCCAGGATGTCTGCCGCCGCGTGGTGCCGGAGCTGCGGGCGGTGGCGCCGGGCCATAGCGCTGCCTGCCATCTCGCGCAGCCCTTCCCGATCCCCCTGGCCTGACGATGGAGCTGATCCGGCCGCTCGGCCCCGACGCGCCGGCCGAGCTGCGCTATACCGCGCGCCTCGGCACGGCGCCGCATTACGCCGGTTCCTTCCATGACGACGCCTATGCGCGGTCGATGGGCTATGCCCGGGCGCTGGTGCCGGGCGCCTTCCTCTATGGCGCGATGAGCCATCTCGCGGTGGCGAGCTGGGGGCTGGACTGGGCCGCGCGCGGCGCCATCGAGGCGCGCTTCCTCCGGCCCTGCCATGACGGCGAGGAACTGGCGGTGACCGCGACGCCGCTGGTGGAGAACCGCGCCGAGGTCGCGGTCACGCGCGCGGACGGCGAGGTCGTCGCGACCGGGGCGCTCGCCTTGCCCGATGCCGCGCCGCCGCCGCCCGCCGCGGCGATCCGTCCGCTGCCGCCGGAGCCGCCGGTCATGGTGCCGGGCGGCATGCGCGCGGGCACGCCGCTCGGCAGCCATGACGAGGTGCTGACCGCCGAGCAGCACCGCCAGGCACTGGCCGATTTCGGCGAGACTTTTGGCGCCTATGCCGCGCAGGGCGTGATCCATACCGGCCGGCTGCTGCGCGCGATCATGCGCGACGCCAACGCCAACTGGCGCTTCCCGACGCCGGTGATCCTGACCGCCTGCACCGCCCGGCATTACGGGCTGGCCCATGCCGGGGCGCGCATCGCCACCGCCGGCGCGGTCAGCGCCGTGCGGGAGCACAAGGGCAACCACTATTTCGAGACCAGCCAGCTGCTGACCGCCGACCGCCGGCCGGTGGCGCTGTTCCGCTGCACCCAGGTCTATGCGGCGCGGCGGCAGGGGGCCTGACAGGCATCGGAGATTGGCATGAAGATCGCACGCATCGAGGCCTTCCAGCTGCGCTGGGACCCGCAGGACCGCCCCGCCGCCGGCAGCGCCTTCCTGCGCGTCTGGACCGACGACGGGCTCTGCGGCCTCGGCGAGGCCTCCCCCATGCAGGGCGGCATCGCCTCGCTCGGCATCCTCACGCGCGACATCGCGCCCGCGGTGATCGGCGCCGATCCGCTCGACCACGCCGTGATCCAGGACCGGCTGCTGCACCGGCTGGTCAAGCTGGGGCCGGAGGGCGCGCTGACCGGCGCGCTGGCGGCGCTCGACATCGCCTTGTGGGACCTCAAGGGCAAGTATCTGAGCCAGCCGGTCTACAAGCTGCTGGGCGGCGCCTGGCGCACGGCGCTGCCCTTCTACAGCTCGATCGGCGGCAACGGCGCGCGCAGCGTGGACGAGGTGCTGCGCGTGGTGGAGCAGCGGCTGCGCGACCAGCCGGCCGCGATCAAGATCCGCTTCGACAACGACCGCAGCATGCTCGACAACGACATCGCCGGCGACCTGGCCAAGGCGCGCGCGGTGCGCAAGCTCGTCGGCCCGGACTTCCCGCTCGCCTTCGACGCCAACAACGGCTTCTCGCTCAGCGGCGCCATGCGCGTCGGCCGCGCGCTGGAGGAGCTCGGCTACTGGTGGTTCGAGGAGCCGGTGCAGCACTACCACGTCAGGCAGCTCGGCGAGCTGGCGCGCAGGCTGGACATCACCGTCTCCGCCGGCGAACAGAGCTACACGCTGTCGGCGGTGGCCGAGCTGATCGATGCCGGGGTGCGGATGGTGCAGCCGGACATCATCAAGATGGGCGGCATCACCGGCCTGCAGCGCTGCGTCGCGCTCGCCCTGGCCCATGGCGTCGAGCTGGTGCCGCACCAGACCCAGCCGACCATCGGCCATCAGGCCAACATGCATGTCGCCGCGGCGCAGCTGCACGCCACCAAGCCCTGCGAGCTGAACGATCCCTCGCCGCGCATGCACGCCGTCTTCACCGATCCGCCGGTGCCGAAGGACGGGCTGTTCCACCTGCCCGATACGCCGGGGCTGGGGCTGAGCATGGTCGAAACCGAGGTGGCACAGCGGCAGGTGGCGCTGGCGGCGTAGCGGCGGACTGGGGGGCGGAGATGCGCGTTGGAGCGGTTTCGACGGAGCTGGAATCAGGAGAAGAAAGAGTGGGGGCGGAGTGAACTCCGCCCCCACACCCCCACCTCCTTTTTTTGACTCTTGGCGCTTGCGGCTCCCGCACTCTCTGGTGCCGCGCCGTTGTCGGGCTCGGAACGGAGCTCGCCACGCTTTCCCGGAGTCAAAAAAAGGAGGTGGGGGGTCTGGGGGGCGGAGTTCACTCCGCCCCCCAGCCTTCGGATGAAACCGCTCTGGCTAGACCTCCTCCGCGTCCCGCAACAGCCCCGCCGCCACCAGCGCGTTCGCGGTGGCCGGGCTGAAGGCGCAGGGGATGTCGTAGACCAGCGCGATGCGCAGCAGTGCCTTCACGTCCACGTCATGCGCCTGCGGCGTCAGCGGATCGGGGAAGAAGATCATCGCCTGGATCTTCCCCTCCGCGATCATGCCGCCGATCTGCTGGTCGCCGCCCAGCGGCCCGCTCTTCACCAAGGTGATGTCGAGATCGGGGCTGTGTTGCCGCACCACCCCGCCGGTCGTCGCCGTGCACACCATCCGGTGCGGCGCCAGCGCGTCCTTGTGCCGCGCCACCCAGTCGGCCAGCGCCGGCTTCATGCGGTCATGCGCGACCAGCGCGATGGTGATCGCCATCAGCCGAAGGTCGTCAGCAGGTCATCCACCTGCGCCGGCGTCAGCATCCGCGCACCGGCCCCACGCAGCAGCATCGCGAGCCTCGCCGCCTCCTCGAGCTCCTCGGCGGCGTACACCGCGTCGGTCAGCGTCCTGCCGCACACCACCGGCCCGTGATTGGCGAGCAGCACCGCCTTCGCCCCCTTCGCCGCCGCATGGATCGCCGGCTCCATCGCCGGATCGCCAGGCCGCCAATAGGGCACCACCGGCAGCGAACGCCCGACGCGCATCACGAAGTACGGCGTGAGCGGCGGGATCGGCGCCGTCTCGCCCGGCGCCGCCAGGCAGGCGATCGCCGTCGCATGGGTCGAGTGCAGATGCACCACCGCCCCGGCATCCGGCCGCGCCGTCAGGAAGGCGCGGTGCATGAACACTTCCTTGGACGGCTTGTCGCCCGAGAGATGCGCGAAATCCGGCCCCAGCTTGCTGATGCGCCCCGCCTCCAGCCGCCCGAGGCAGGAATTGGTCGGCGTCATCAGATACCCGTCCGCCAGCCGCACGGAGATGTTCCCCGCACTCCCCACCGAGAAGCCGCGCGCGAAGAGCGACGCCCCGAGCGCCACGAGAAGCTCGCGCGCTGCCTGCTCGTCCATCGGCTCAGCCCTCCGCGAAGGCTTTGAGGAAGAAGTCGCGCGCGCCGAAATTGCCGGATTTCAGCGCGAGATGCAGCCCGGCCGGTTCCGCGTAGGTCCAGGGCACGCCGGGGTCGATCTCCGGCCCGATGCGCAAGCTGCGCACGCCGAGCCGCTGCACCACCGCGCCCGAGGTCTCGCCCCCCGCCACCACCAGCCGCCCGACGCCCCGCGCGACCAGCCCTTCGGCGATGGAGGCCACCACCTCCTCGACCAGCGCGCCGGCCGCCTCGCGGCCGAGCTTCTCCTGCAACGCCGCCACCTTGTCCGGCGGCGCGCTGGCGGCGATCACCACCGGCCGCGCGGCCTCCAGCTTCCCATCCACCCAGCCCAGCGCCTGCGTCGCCAGCGCCGCCGCGTCCGGCGTGGCGAGCGCGTCGAGCTCCAGCACCGGCACGTGATCCCGCGCCAGCCCGATCTGCGCCAGCGTCGCGCGCGAGCAGGAGCCCGCCACCACCGCGGCGAGCCCCTTTGCCGGCGGCAGGGCGGCGGCGTCGCTGCGGTCGGGCAGCAGCCCGGCGCGGCGGAAATTCGCCGGCAGCCCCATGGCGACGCCGGAGCCGCCGGTGATCAGCGCATGGGCTTCCGCGGCCTCGCCGATCGCGATCAGGTGCTCGTCGGTCGCCGCATCCACGATGGCGTAGCGCCGCCCGGCCTCCTTGAGCCGCGTCATCTCGCGCCGGATCGCCGCGGCCCCGCGCTCCACCACGGCGAAGGGCACCAGCCCGACGCTGCCCGCGGCCTGGCGCCCCAGGACGCGCACCAGGTTCGGGTCCTTCATCGGCGTCAGCGGGTGGTTCTCCATCCCGCTCTCGGACAGCAGCGCGCTGCCGACGAAGAGGTGGCCCTGGAAGATGGTGCGGCCATTGGTGGGGAAAGCGGGGCAGGCGAGGGCGAAGCCGGCCGAGAGCCGCTCCACCAGCGCGTCCGCGACCGGCCCGATATTGCCGTCATCGGTGCTGTCGAAGGTGGAACAGTACTTGAAGAAGATCTGCCGCGCGCCCGCCGCGAGCAGCGCATCGCAAGCGGCGAGGCTTTCCGCCACCGCCTGGCGCACCGGCGCGGTCCGCGATTTCAGCGCGACGATGACGGCGTCGGCCTCGGGCAGAGGCCCGTCCGGCGCGCCGATCACCTGCACGGCGGACATGCCGCCCTGCACCAGGGTGTTGGCGAGGTCGGTGGCCCCCGTGAAATCGTCCGCGACGCAGCCCAGCAGCATGAGGCGCTCCCTTGCAGAAGGGCGTTATCCGACAAATCGCGCCGCGCCCCAAACTCCAGGCTGAACAAGAAGGCTGGGGGGCGGAGATGAACTCCGCCCCCCAGACCCCCCACCTCCTTTTTTTGATACGGGGAAGCGTGGAGAGCGCCGTTCCGAGCCCGACAAGGCTGCGGCACCTGAGAGTGCGGGAGCCGCAAGCATCCGAGCACCGCAACCAAACCCGTTTTCCTGTTCGGCTGAAGGGGCCGTTTTCCCGTCCCGGCCTGGGTTCCCAAGGGCGCCGCGCGCAGCCGCGGTCACGGATCGCCGAAGGCGACCGGCGAAGCCGGCGCGCAGCGTCCTTGACCGTGGCGAGCACGGCGCCAGGCTCGCCAACCAGGCGGGACCTCTTCTACGCCGGCCCCGGCAGCGCCAGCAGGTCGGCATGTCCGACCCGCACCGCCAGCCGCCCTTCCTCCGCCTGTCGCGCCCGTGCCCCCGCCCAGGCCGCGATCCGCGCGCCCGCCCGGCGTTCCCAGGAAATCGCTGCGGTTGCATGCCCATCCACGAGGGCCATGGCGAATCGCCGCGCCCGGCGATCGATCACCCAATCGCTCCGCCCTTGCAGCACCTGATACCCCCGCGCGCCGAAGGCCGCAGCGATCGCCCCTAGCGCGGAGGGCCCCAGCGCCGGCCCGAAGCCCTTGTCGCGCCCCTGGTCCCGCCGGAAGCCGCGTGCCACCAGCGCATCCGCCGGATGCGGCGGCGCGAACACCGCCCGCCCGGTCACGTTGAGCACGCTGTAGAAGGGCAGGCGCCGCGCCGCGCAGGCAGCGGCCATGCGCGCCACCCAGTCCGCCGAGACCAGGTCGGCCAACGCGCTCATCGCCACCGCGTCCACCCGGTCCAGCGGCAGGTTGGCCGGGGCCTCGGCGAGGTCCGCGACCAGCCCCTCCACCCGCCACGCCCCGTGCGGCGCATGCACCAGCAGCACGCGCCGCTGCGGGAAGGTCACGCTCCAGCCGACCGAATCCGCCCGTTCCGCGATGGTCTCGAAGGCGCGCGCGAGCAGCGCGGCATCGGCATCCACCAGCACCCAGGCCTGGGCGCGGCCGATCCAGTGCCCGAGCCAGCGCAGCAGCGACCCGGTGCCGGCGCCGAGATCGAGGATGCGCGGCCGCGCCGGCAGCGCCGCCGCCAGCCGCGCCGCCAGCGCCCCGTTGCGCGCGGCGGCGTCGTAGGGCTCGCGCAGGTCGAGCCAGTCGCCTTCGAAGCGCTCGGCCATGGGTCAGCCGGCCTTCTCCAGCTCGGCGGCGAAGAGTTCCGCGCGGTCGCGCCAGCGCGGCAGGCGCTGCCCCGCCTCCCAGGCGGTCTCCGCCATGGCGGCGCGCAGCCCGGCGTCGAAGATCAGCCGCCGCATGCCCTTGGAGAGGGACACGTGATCGTCCACCGCGGCGACGATCGCCGCGCCGGTCGGCACCACATCGGCGATCGCGCCGCCGGCGGTGATGGCGAGCGGCAGGCCGCGCGCCATCGCCTCGGCGGCGACCATGCCGTAACCCTCCCAGCGCGTCGCCAGGGCGAATATGTCCGAGCGGTCATAGAGCGCGTCGAGCCCCGCCCCATCCACCTCGCCCGCGAAGGTGACGCGCCCGGCGAGGCCGAGCTCCTCCACCATGGCCTCCAGCCCATGGGCATAGACCGGGTCGCGCGCGCCGCCGGCGATGGTGAGGCGCCAGTCGAGATCGGTCAGCCGCGCCAGCGCGCGCAGCAGCACGTCATGTCCCTTGCGCGGCACCAGGGTGCCGGCGGCGAGGATGGCGCAGCCCGAGCCACCGGAGCCGCGCGCCCGCTCGGCCGGCGCGGTGCCTGGCTCCACCACGCCGATGCGCGAGGCGTCGCAGCCGAATTCCTCGGCCAGCCGAGCGGCGGTGAGGTTGGAGGTGGCGATCAGCCGCGCGCAGGCGTTGAACAGCAGCCGCTCGCGCGCCTTCAGCGTCTCGCGCGCCTCCGGCGCGAAGCCGGTCTCGAGCGCGGTGGGGTGATGGATCAGCGCCACGGCCCGGCGCGCCCTGAGATCCAGCGCGAGCGGCGCGAAGGCCGGCAGCCCCAGCCCGTCGATCACCAGCCGCGTCTCCTCCGGCACCGCGTCGAGCGCCGCGCGCGCGGCGGCTTCGGCCGCCGCGTCCGGCAGCGGGTGGCGGCCGGCGAGCTCGACCACGCGCACCTCGTGCCCGGCATCGCGCAGCCGCTGCACCATCCGGCGGTCGTAGATATAGCCGCCCGAGACCACCGTCTCGAACGGCCCCGGCACGACCAGCGCGATCCTCACGCCACCGGCCCCTCGAAGGCGGCCCAGGCGATGTGGCTCTCGCGCAGCAGCACCTTGAGCGCGGTCACCGCCGTGCCGCCCTCGCCCAGCCGCCCTTCGCGCAGCGACGCCGCGAGCAGCCCGTGGATGTGGCGGCAGAGGAACTCGGTCGTGGTGTTCTGGCCGGCGAATTGCGGCTCGGCATCGAGGTTGCGGTAGTCGAGGCCGTCCAGCACGCGGCGCAGCTCCACCTTCGCCGCGGCGATGTCGACCAGCAGGTTGTCCGCATCCAATTGCGGCGCACGGAACTCGGCCTCCACCACGAAGGTGGCGCCGTGCAGCCGCTGCGCCGGCCCGAAGCCCTCGCCGCGGAAGGAATGCGCGACCATCACGTGGTCGACGACCGTGAGGCTGTACATGGGGTGGTTCTAGAGCCGTTTCGCCGGAACTGGAATCAGGAGAAGCAAGGAAGTGGGGGCGGAGTGAACTCCGCCCCCATTCCCGCACTCTCGGGCGCCGACGCGTTGTCGGGCTGAGAACGGCGCTCGCCACGCTTCCGCATAACCAAAAGAAGGAGGTGGGGGGCCTGGGGGGCGGAGTTCGTCTCCGCCCCCCAGTCTTCCTCGAGCGAATCGGATCGCCGCCGGGCGGAGGCTCGATCCCGCCCCCGCGTCAGAAGGCGACGTAGGCGAGGACGAAGGCGACGATCACGAGCACCAGCGAGATGCCGAGGACGTAGCGCATGACCCCGAGGGTCGTTCCTTGCCGCGCGGCGTTGGTGCTGCCTGCGGGCGGGGGCACTGGATCACGGTCACGGGGTTCCGTGCCAGGTGATTGGCTCATGCCAGCCTCCTGCTCTCTTGGCGGAGAACGGAGGCGGGGCCCGGCGGTTGCGCCTCAGCCGCCGGGCGGCGTCCCCACTGGCACGCCCCAGATCTCCTGCGCGTATTCGGCGATGGTGCGGTCGGAGGAGAACCGGCCCATATTGGCCGTGTTGAGCACCGCGGCGCGGCACCAGCCGGCGGCGTCGCGCCAGCGCTCGGCCACCGTCTCCTGCGCCGCGACATAGGCGTCGAAATCCGCGGTGACCAGGAAATGGTCGTCGCCGCGCAAGGACGCCACGAGGTCGCGGTAGCGGCCGCGGTCCTCGGGCGAGAACACGCCGCTTCCCACCGCCTCCAGCACCTCGGCGAGCCGCGGCGAGGCCTCGATCGCCCGCGCGCCGCGCCAGCCCTCGGCGCGGCGCTCGGCCGCCTCCTCCGCGGTCAGGCCGAAGATCACGATGTTCTCCGCCCCGACCTGCTCGAGGATCTCGACATTGGCGCCGTCCAGCGTGCCGATGGTGAGCGCGCCGTTGAGCGCGAGCTTCATGTTGCCGGTGCCCGAGGCCTCCATCCCCGCGGTCGAGATCTGCTCCGACAGATCCGCCGCCGGCACCAGCTCCTCGGCCATCGAGACGCTGTAGTTCGGCACGAACACCACCTTCAGCAGGTCGCGGACCGCGGGATCGCCGTTGACGATGCGCGCCACGTCATGGGCGAGCCGGATGACGAGCTTGGCCCGGGTGTAGCTCGCCGCCGCCTTCCCGGCGAAGATCTTTACCCGTGGCGTCCAGTCCCTCAGGGGCTGCGAGCGGATGTCGTCGTAGAGCGCGATGGTGTGGAGCAGGTTCAGGAGCTGCCGCTTGTACTCGTGGATGCGCTTGATGTGGACGTCGAACATGGCGGCGGGGTCGAGCCGGATGCCCAGGCGCTCCTGCAGCCGGTGGGCCAGCGCCTGCTTGTTGGCGCGCTTCACCGCCGCGAAGCGCTCGCGGAACGCGGCGTCCTCGGCCATCGGCCGCAGCGCCTCGAGCGCCATGGCATCGTCGAGCAGGCGCGGCCCCACCGCTTCCACGAGCAGCGCCGAGAGCGGGCGGTTGCAGTGATGCAGCCAGCGGCGGAAGGTGATGCCGTTGGTCTTGTTGACGATGCGTCCCGGATGCAGGCGGTCGAGGTCCCGGAGCACGGTGCGGCGCAGCAGGTCGCTGTGCAGCGCCGAGACGCCGTTCACCTTGTGCGAGCCGAGGAAGGCGAGATGCCCCATGCGCACCCGCCGCCCGTGATGCTCGTCGATCAGGGAGACGGTGGCGAGCAGGTGCTGGTCGCCGGGATGCGCCCCGCGCACCGCCTCCAGGTGCTGGGCGTTGATCTGGTAGATGATCTGCATGTGGCGCGGCAGCAGCCGCTCCATCAGCGGCACCGGCCAGCTCTCCAGCGCCTCCGGCAGCAAGGTGTGGTTGGTATAGGCGATGCAGCCGCGCGTGATGTCCCAGGCCTCGCCCCAGGGGACGCCGTGCAGGTCCACGAGGATGCGCATCAGCTCCGCGACGCAGATCGCCGGATGGGTATCGTTGAGCTGGATCGCGACCTTGTCCGGCAGCGCGCGGAGATCGCCATAGACGCGCAGATGCCGCCGGATCAGGTCCTGCAGCGCCGCCGAGCTGAAGAAATACTCCTGGCGCAGCCTGAGCTCCTGCCCCGCGGGGCTGTCGTCGCTCGGGTACAGCAGGCGGGAGATCGCCTCCGCCCGCACGCGGTCCGCCAGCGCGCCGACGTGATCGCCGCGGTTGAACGCCTCCAGCCGCAGCGGATCGGTGGCGCGCGCCGACCACAGGCGCAGCGTGTTCACATGGGTCCCGCGCCAGCCGAGCACGGGAATGTCGTAGGCGACCGCCTCCACGGTCTCGGCCGGGCGCCAGACCTGGCGCACGCCGTCCGGCGTCGGCACCGAATCGACCGCGCCGCCGAAGCCGATCGCATGCGCGATGCCCGGCCGCGCGAATTCCCACGGATAGCCTGAGCTCAGCCAGTCCTCGGGGAATTCCTGCTGCCAGCCGTCGCGGATGATCTGCCGGAACAGCCCGTGATCGTAGCGGATGCCGTAGCCGAAGGCCGGGATGCGGAGGGTGGCGAGGCTCTCCATGAAGCAGGCTGCGAGCCGCCCGAGGCCGCCATTGCCGAGCGCGGCATCCGGCTCGTCGCGCCACAGCGTGTCGAGATCGATCCCGTGTTGGCCGAGCGCGGCGCGCAGCGGCTCCTCGAGGCCGAGATTGGCGATGTTCTCGCGCAGCAGCCGCCCGATCAGGAATTCGAGCGAGAGATAGTAGACCTGCTTGGCGCCGGTCGCGTAGGCGCTGCGCGTGACCGCGATCCAGCGCTCGACCAGCCGGTCGCGCACCGCGAGCGCGGTCGCCATGTACCAGTCGCGCTCGGTCGCGAGATCCGGGCTGCGTGCGAGATCGAAAGTCAGCCGGCGCAGCACCGCCTCGTGCAGCGTGCCGGCCTCGGTCGAAAGGGCGGTGTCCATCCTGCGGCCAGTGATTCCCCCGTCGCGCCGCAGTGGCAAGCAAAGAATCGGGGGGTGGCGTTCACGCCGCCCCCCCGAGGCCATTAGGACGGCGTCAACGAATAAGCGCGCAGCCGCCTTCCGCCATCGGCCGGAAGGCCTGGTCGCCCGGCACGCTCTGCACAAGCCGATAATAGTCCCACGGATAGCGACTCTGCTCTCAGGCGGCTTCACCTCGAACAGATGCATGGCATGCACGGCGCGCCCGTCGGGGCGGATCTCCATCGGCCCGAACAGCGCGTCCTCGAAAGGCGCGCGGCGCATCGCCGGCACCGCCTCCCGCGCATCGTCGCTGCCCGTGGCCGCGACCGCCCGAAGATAGGCGAGGGTGGCGGAATAGACGCCGGCCTGGTTGGCGCTCGGCATCTGCCCGTTCATCCGCGCGGCGAAGCGGCGGCTCCAGGCGCGCGTCGCATCGTTCATGTCCCAGTAGAAGGCCTCGGTCAGCAGCAGCCCCTGGCCGGTCTGCAGGCCCATGGCGTGGACATCGTTGATGAACATCAGCATGGCGACCAGCGACTGCCCGCCCTGGCGCATGCCGAACTCGGCCGCCTGCTTCACCGCATTGGTGGTGTCCGGCCCGGCATTGGCGAGGCCGACCACCCGCGCGCGCGACGACCGCGCCTGCAGCAGGAAGGAGGAGAAATCCGCATTCCCCAGCGGATGGCGCGCGGTGCCCAGCACGCGCCCGCCATTGCCCTGGATGTACTCCGTGGCGTCCCGCACGATGGCGGCGCCGAGCGCGAAATCCACCGCCAGGAAGTACCAGGAATCGCCGCCGCGCCGCATCATCGCCGCGGCGGTCGAGCGCGCGATCGCCCAGCTATCCGTTACCCATTGCACGGTGTTGGGCGAGCAGGCGCGCCCCGTCAGGTCGGAGGACGCCGTGCTGGAGGCCAGGAAGGCCGCGCGCGAATTCCGCAGCAGCTCGTTCACCGCAAGCCCCACCGCGGAATTCGGCACATCCACCACCGCATCCACCCGGTCGATGTCGAGCCAGCGCCGCACCAGCGCGGAGCCGACATCCGGCCGGTTCTGATGGTCGCCCGCGACCACCTCCACGCGGATGCCGCGCCCGCCGCCGGCAAAGTCCTCCGCCGCTATGCGCGCCGCCTCCACCGAGCCCGGACCGTTGTAGTCGCGGAACACGCCGGAGATGTCGTTCAGCACGCCGATGCGCACCACCCCATCCGAGATCTCCGCCCGCGCGCACGCCATCCCCAGCAGCAGCGCCGCCGCTGCCCAAGCGATCCTGAACATGTTGCCTCTCCCTCTTTGTCGTTCAGACCTGCCGGTCCGGCAGATGCACCACCAGCCCGTCGCGCCCCTCCGTCACCGCGATCTGGCAGCTCAGCCGGCTGTTCTCCCGCCGCTCCGCCGCCGCGCCGTCCAGCAGCGCATCCTCCTCCTCCGACATCGGCGGCAGCAGCGCGAGCTGCGCCGGCTCGACATAGACATGGCAGGTCGCGCACATCATGTTGCCGCCGCATTCGGCGACGATGCCGTCCACGCCGTTGGCCGTCGCGCCCTGCATCACGCTGCCTTCGGTGAGCTCCAGCGTGGTGCGCCGCCCATCCGGCGCGACATAGGTGATCCTCGCCATCGCGCGCGTCCCCCTCAGTGCAGCGTCACCGGCAGGCTCGCCAGCCCGCGCAGCGTGTTGTTGTAGCGGCGCTTCGGCTCGCCGCTGATCGCGATGCGCTGCACCCGCCGCGCCAGCGCCGCCAGCAGCACCTCGCCCTCCAGCCGCGCCAGCAATTGCCCGACGCACATATGCACCCCGGACCCGAAGCCGACATGCCCGCTGCTCCGCCGCGTGACGTCGTACTCGTCCGGCCGCTCCCAGCGCCGCGGATCGCGATTGGCCGCAGCGAGGAACATCAGCACCTTCTCCCCCTCGCCGAGCACGACATCGCCGATCTCCACCGCGCAGCTCGTGGTGCGGAAGAAGGTCTGCACCGGGCTCTCGAAGCGCACCGCCTCCTCGAAGGCGTTGCGCGCGAGCGCGGGGTCCTCGCGCAGCCGCGCATATTGCTCCGGGAAGCGCGCCAGGCAGAAGAGCGCCGCGCCGATCCCGTTCACCGTGGTGTCCAGCCCCGCGGAGAACAGCGAGCGCACCAGCACCGGCGCCTCCTGCTCCGTCAGCTCGCCGGTCGCGACCGCCGCGTGGATCTCCGCCCCGAAGCCGCCTTCCCGCAGATTCTCCCGCTGGCACTGCTCCATCACCCAGGCGAGATGCGGCCCGGCCTCGGCCAGCGCCGCGCGGCGCAGATCGTTGTCCGGCCCGAAGGCGTTGAAGGTCACCGCGGCGAAGGGCAGCAGATGCTCCCGCCCCTCCTGCCGCACCCCGAGCGCATCGGGAAACACCGACAGCGGATAGGCCTCGGCGAGATCGGCGATGGCATCGAAGCTGCCCCGCGCCGCCAGCGCCGCCACCTTGCGCTCCGCGGCGGCGGCGAATTCCTCCCGCAGCCGCTTCATCGCCGCCGGCGACAGCACGCGGTTCAGCACCGCCCGCGCGCGGTCATGCGCCGGCGGGTCGGTCTCCAGCACCAGGCTCGGCGAGCGCCACGGCGTCTCCTTGGCGAAATCCTGCAGCCCCACCCCGCGGCTCGAGCAGAAGCGCCGCCAGTCGTTCAGGATCGCATGCACCTCCTGGTACCGCGCCACCCCCCAGCAGCCGTACCGGCTCAGCCACACCACCGGCCCGGCCTCGCGCAGCGCCGCGTGCACCGGGTAGGGGTCGTCGAAGAACGCGGTCGAGAACGGATCGAAATCCAGCACCGGCGCGCCCCGATGCGTCGCGCCCGCCGCCGCTTCCGCGATGCTCATGCCTCTTCCTCCCTTTCCTGTCGCACATCTCGACCGCGCCGCGCCGCTCGGGCATAGGATGATCCGCGATGGGCGGGCGCGGAGCAGCGAAGGACGGAGCGGCGGCGCTGGCCGGGCAGGGCCCGGTCCTCGATCTCCGCAACTACGTCCCCGCGCTCATCGCCTTCGTCGCCAACAAGCTCTCGCGCAGTGCCTCGGCGCTCTACCGCCGCCAATTCGGCATCGGCATCACCGAATGGCGCATCATCGCGCTGCTCGCCATCGAGCCCGCCATCCCCGCCCAGCGCATCTGCCAGGTGATCGGCTTCGACAAGGGCCCGGTCAGCCGCAGCCTCGCCCTGATGGAACAGGCCGGCCTGGTCCGTTCGCAGCCCGATCCGCACGATGCCCGCCGCAAGCTGACCAGCCTGACCGCCGCCGGCCACGCGCTGCACGACCGCATCATCCAGGTCGCGTTGGAGCGCGAGCGCCGCCTGCTCTCCTGCCTCTCGGCGGAGGAACGGGCCCAGCTCATCGCCATGCTCAACCGCCTGCACGAGCACCTGCCCGAGGTGAACCGCCCCATCGCGATCCCCCCCGGCCCGCCTGCGCGCCGCTGACCTCACGACCCGCCTGGCAGCGCCTTCCCGCATCAGCCCGGCCCTCCCGCGCGCCGCCCTCACGACGCGCCTCGCGCCGCATGCGCCTTCAGGTCGAACCCCGGATCGGCCGCCTGCTCCGGCGTCACCGTCCCGTCAGCCGCCAGGATGCGCCGCGCCAGCACGTGGTCGAGCGGCCGGTTCACCGATTCCACCCCCGCCAGAAGCCCGCCGCGATAGCAGAACACCGAGAAGGCGCGCGCCGGATCGCCGCGCATCGCCACGGCGTCGTGCGGCATCGCCAGCCCGGCGATCTGCAGCTTGAGCCCGCCCTGGTCGCTCCAGAACCAGGGCAGGGCGGCATAGGGCGCGGCGCGCCCGGCCAGCCGCGCGGCGACAGAGCGCGCCTGGTCCACCGCGTTCTGCACCGATTCCAGCCGCACCATCCCGAGCGCCGCATGCGGAAACCGCGCGCAATCGCCGATCGCCGAGATCGCCGGGTCCTCGGTCAGCAGCGCCGAATCCACCACCACGCCGTCGCGCACCGCGAGCCCGGCCTCCGCCGCCAGCCCGTCATGCGGCACCACGCCGATGCAGACCAGCGCGAGATCGGCGGCAAACACCCGCCCATCCGCGGTCTCCACCGCGGCGACCCGCCCGCCCTCGCCGAGGAACCGCGCCGCCGCCGCGCCGAATTCGAAGCGCACGCCATTCCGTTCATGCGCCGCGCGGAAGAAGCCTGCCGTCTCCGGCGAGACCGCGCGCGCCATCACCCGGTCCAGCGCCTCCAGCACCGTCACCGCGATGCCGAGCGAGGACGCCACCGCGGCGAATTCCAGCCCGATGAACCCCGCGCCCACCACCACGGCGCGCCGCGCGGCGCCGAGGCGCTGGCGGATGTCCTCCGCCTCGCGCAGGTCGCGCAGCTGCACCACCCCGTCCAGCGCGGCGCCTTCCACACGCAGCGCGCGGTTGCACGCCCCGGTCGCCAGCACCAGGTGGTCGTATTCCACCGCCGCGCCATCGCTCAGCGCCACGCGCCGCGCCGCGCGATCGATGCGCACCGCCCGCACACCGCGCAGCAGCTCCAGCCGATGATCCGCGAAATAGCGCGCCGGGCGCAGCGTCACATCCTCCTCGCGCGCCTTGCCCAGCAGATAGGCCTTCGAGAGCGGCGGGCGCTGATAGGGCAGCCCCGGCTCCTCGCCCACCAGCAGGATGCTGCCGCCGAACCCCTCCTCGCGCAGCGAGGCCGCGAGCTGGAACCCGGCCTGCCCGGCGCCCAGCACCACGACTCTGCCATCCGCCGGCAAGGGCTGATGCGGCATGCGGACATCCCCTCGGGGCCATCGGGCGCGGCCCTCCGGCGGAGACTATCGCAGAGGATTGGTTGCCTTGGCAACCAGTTCGTCGCGGCACATGGCCGGGCGCACATCTCGCCCGGAATTGCGAACGGGACCGCCCCGCCTCAGCGCAGCGCGAAGCGCACCGGCACCACCAGCTCGAGCGTCTCGCCCGGCATCTCCTCCGGCATCCGCGGCAGCGGCGAGGCGTTGCGGATCATCGCCTCCACCGCCGAATCGAGCTCGCCATCGCCGCTGCTGCGCTCGACCCGCCAGCGCACCACCCGCCCGTCGCGATGGATGGTGAAGCGCAGCAGCGCGACGCCTTCCGCGCGACGCTGCCGCGCGCCGAAGGGGTAGTTCTTGTGCCGCTCCAACGCCGCGGCGATCGCCTGCAGGTAGTTTGGCGGCGGCCCTGCGGCGCGCGCCGGGGCAGGGGCGGGGGCCGGCGCCGGGGCGGGCGCCGGCGCCGCCTCGTGGCGCGGCGCGGGCGGCGTCGGCCGCACCGCCGCCACCTGGCGGGGTGGCGGCGGCGTCGGCGGCGGGGGCGGCGGCAATTCCAGCGCCTGCACCGGGGCCGGCTCGTTCATCGGCGGCGTGGGCTCCGGCGGCGCGGCCTCGATCATCTCCGGCGGCGCCTCGGCCATCTGCACCGGCGGCGGCTCCGCCTGCACCGCTGCCACCGGCGGCGGTTCCGCCTGCACCGGGGCGGGCGGCGGCGGCTCCGCCCGCACCGCCTCGGGCGGCGGCGGCGGCGCGCTCTCCGGCTGCGCCGCCGCCACCTGCTCCATCGGCTCCGGCATCGGCCGCTCGGGCGGCGGCTCCGTCTCCGGCATGGCCATCGCCACCGCCGGCACCGCCACCGGCTCCGGCGGCGCGGCCTCGCGCGGCACCACGAGGGCCGCCGCAAGCCCCGCATGCAGCACGATGGACCCGCCCCAGGCGAGTGCGCGATAGCGCGAACGCATCGCCGCCTCAGCGCGCCTGCTGCGCGGGCGCCGCCGGATCCGCCTCGGCGATCAGCGAGACGCGCGGGATGCCCGCCTGGGTGATGCGCCCCATGATCCGCAGCACCTCGCCATAGGGCGCCGCGCGGTCGCCGCGCACATAGACCGGCGCCTCGGAATCCGCCGCGACCATGCTGCGCAGCTTGTCGGCCAGCTCGCTCTCCGCCACCTTCTCGCGCGCGATGAAGATGCCGCCATCGCGCGTCACCGTCAGCACGATCGGCGGCCGCTGCGTCGCCGCCCGCGGCGCGCCGCTGCGCGGCAAATCCACCGGCACCCCGGCCATCATCATCGGCGCCGCCACCATGAAGATGATCAGCAGCACCAGCATCACATCGACCAGCGGCGTGACGTTCATCTCCGCCATCGGGCGGACTTCCGCGTCGCCCTCCGCGCCGTCGGGCATCCCGAAGGCCATGGCGTCACTCCGCCGCGGCGCGCAGATGCCTGGGCGCGTGCCGCACCAGCGCCGCGCCGATCGCATGGATCGCCGCCGCCCCGTCATGCCGCACGCGCCCGAGCCGCAACGCGAGGCGGTTATACGCCACCACCGCGGGGATCGCGGCCGCCAGCCCGATCGCCGTCGCCAGCAGCGCCTCCGCGATGCCCGGCGCCACGACAGCCAAGGACGTGTCATGGCTGCGCGCGATGCCGGCGAAGGCGTTCATGATCCCCCACACCGTGCCGAACAGTCCGACGAAGGGCGCCACCGCGCCGGTCGTCGCCAGCAGCGGCAGCCCGTGCTCGCCCGGCCGCAGCGCCACCGCCATCGCCGCCTTCATCGCGCGCTCGATGCGCTCGCGGAACTCGCCGCGGCTCTCCGCCTCGTCGCGCCCCTCGGCCCATTCGCGCGTCCCGGCGCGCAGCACGCTCGCGGCCAGCCCCTCGCCCTCGCGTGGCGCGGTCGCCGGATCGGCGGCGGCGAGCCTCGTCACCTCGCGCCGGAACCGCGCCAGCAGGAAGGACTTCTCCAGGATCACCGCCCAGCACGCGACGGAGGCCAGCACCAGCAGCGCCATCACCGCCTTCACGACGATGTCGGCCTGCAGGAACAGCCCCAGCATGGAGAGATCGGGAACGGTATCGCCCTGGGTCATGGCACCACACTCACTTGTCGAAGGAAACCTCCGGCACGCGCGAAGACGTGCCGAGCCGCGCCAGGCACGCCGCCCGCGCGGTTGCATCCGGCCCGCAGGCCAGCAGATCGTTGAGCAGCATGGCGCCGATGCGGTCGCAGCCGAGCCCCGCGACGTCGAACACCTTCGCCATCGTCTTGGCCCCCGGCAGCGGCCCGACATCCACCGCGAGCCGCCGCGCCACCACCCCGTCGCGCCCGAACAGCACGAGATCGAGGCGGAACGGGTCCAGCGCCTCGGCCCCCGGGTTGCGCAGCATCAGCCAGGCCCGGCAGCCCTGCGGCAGGCTCTCCAGCCGGTTGAGCTCGATGCCGATCGGCGGCTCCGCCGCCTGGGCCTGCTGCGCCGGAGCGGCCGCGGCGAGCGGGAGAAGGACCATCGCCCTGAGGCAAGGCATCAAGGTCCTCACGCCGCGTCCGCCCATCGGCGCAGCAGGTTGTGATACACGCCGGTCAACGCCACGGGGCTCCGGTGCCCCGCCGGCAGGCCGCCGCGCAGCGTGTTGATCGCCATGTCGAGCTCGAACAGCAGCCTGCGCTGCCCATCGTCGCGCACCATGCTCTGGATCCAGAAGAAGGAGGCGAGGCGCGCCCCGCGCGTCACCGGCTCCACCCGATGCAGGCTCGTCGCCGGATAGACCACCGCATGCCCCGCGGGCAGCTTCACCCGCTGCTCGCCGTAGCTGTCCTCGACCACCAGCTCGCCGCCCTCATAGCCATCCGGGTCGCACAGGAACAGCGTGCAGGACACGTCGGTGCGGATGCGATGCGGCGTGCCAAGCACCTGCCGGATCGCATTGTCCACATGCGCGCCGAACGCCATCCCGGACTCATAGCGGTTGAACAGCGGCGGAAACACGCGCAACGGCAACACCGCGGAGATGAACAGCGGATTGCGGCCCAGCGCCGCCAGCACGACCTCGCCAAGCTCGCGATGCGCCGCCGAGCCCTCGGGGATCTGCAGATTATCCTTCACCTCGGCCGATTGATGGCCGGCCGTCACGCGGCCATCTACCCATTCGGCCGCAGCAAGCAAGGCCTGTGCGCGCTGCAGCTCCAAACCGGCCAGCACTTCGGGAATGACCACCAGCATCAGAAAACAAGAGCTGGGGAAGGGAGATGAACTCCCTTCCCCAGACCCCATCCCTCCTTTTTTTGGCACTTGGCGCATGCCACGAGCGCACGCCAAGCCCCCAAGCCGTCGTCAAGGACGAAACGGGGCACGGCTCAGAAACTCGCGGCCATGCTGAAGACGAAGGTGCGGCCGATGCCAGGCACCACATGGCCGGTGTAGACCGTGTCATAGGTGCGCGCATCGCCGAGATTCAGCGCATTCGCCTGCAAGCGGATGCCACGCAGCGGCCCCTCGCTCGGCGTCCAGGCCAGCGCCGCATCCCAGCGCAGATAGGCCGGCGCCCGCACCGTGTTGGTCGTGTTGCCGTAGCGCACATCCACGTAGGTGGCACCGGCGCCAAGCTGCAGATCCCAGGGCAGGTTGTAGGTGGACCACACGCTCACCGTGTTCGGCGCCACATTGGCGAAACGCTTGCCCACCTCCGCCGGATTGCGCGATTCCACGATCTCCGAATTCAGATAGGTGTAGCCCGCCAGCAGGTTCCACTCCGGCGTGATCCGCCCCACCGCCGAGATCTCGAACCCATCCACCCGCACCACGCCATCCAGCACCTGCAACACGTCGGCCGCCGGATCGGAAGTCCGCGCATTGGTCTTCTCGATGCGGAAGATCGAGCTCGTCAGCCGCAGCCCCGGCATCACCTCCCAGCTGCCGCCCAGCTCGAAGGACCGGTTGGTCTCCGGCGGCAGCTGCGCGTTGTTCGCCGCGAGCGTCAGGCTCTCCGCCGAGGGGTTGAACGACGTCCCATAGGCGAAATAGGTCCGCACGCCCTCGACCGGCTTGAACACCAACGCGGCACGCCAGCTCCAGGCATCGTCGGTGCGCCCGAAGCGCTGCGCATTGGTGCGGTTGACCTGCCGCGCCTCGAAATTGTCGTAGCGCAGCCCCAGCAGCAGCTCGAAATACCGGCCGAGCTGCATCTGGTCCATGGCGTAGAAGGCGTAGGTGTTGGCGACCGTCTTGATGTCCGAATTCGGCACCGTCCGCAGGTTCGGCAGGGCATCGTCGAAATTCGGGAACAGCAGGTTCGCCTGCGGCCGCCCGTTGATGAAGGTGCTCCCGTTGAGGCTGAAGCTCTGGCTGTAGCGGGTGAGCTCGGAGCTCTCGCGCGCCACCTCGAACCCCACCAGGGCATTGTGCCGGATCCACGACCCGGTGTTGAAATTCAGCACCCCCTCGGTCTGGTTCACGATGTAGGTGTCGAGGCCGTTGCGCACCTGCGGCTGGCGGTTGATCAGCGAGGCCGCGGTGATCGGCGCCGTCGCATTCGCCATGCGCGGCGCGGTGGCGCTGATGTCGCGCCCGTACTCCGCCCAGCGGAAGGTGTTGCGCAGCAGGATGGCATCGTTGAAGCGGTGCTCGAGCCGCGCGGTGAACATGTCCACCGAGGTGCTCTCGCGGTCCGTCTCGCGCAGCCCGTAGAAGGTGTTCGTCGAGACGCGCAGCGGACGCCCCATGTAATAGGGCACGCCGTAATCCGGCATGTTCCGCTCCTCCTGATGCAGGTAGGAGAGGGTCAGCGTCGTCGGCGTCCCCATGCCGAGGGTGATCGAGGGAAACACGCCCCAGCGCTGCTGGAACACGTGGTCGCGGCCGGCGGCGTCGATATGCGAGCCCATCGCCACCATGCGCGCCGCCACCGTGCCGGCGCGCACGTTGACATCCGTCGTGCCGCGCACGCCGCCCGGCGTATAACCCGAAAGCCACACCGTCCCCTGCGTCGTCGGCAGCGGCATCCGCGTCGTCTGGTTGATCACGCCGCCGGTGGAGCCGCGCCCGAACATCACCGAGGACGGGCCTTTCAGCACCTCGATCGATTCCAGGAAGAAGCTGTCGCGCGTGTACTGGCCGAGGTCGCGCAGCCCGTCGATGTAGAAGTCCCCGCGCGCCGAGAAGCCGCGCAGCGTCAGGTTGTCGCCGGAGAACCCGCCCTCGCCGGCGGCCAGGCTGATGCCGGTCACGTTGCGCAGCGCATCGCGCACCGTGGTGTTGGCGCGCTCCTGCATGACCTCGCGCGTGATGACTGAGACGCTCTGCGGCATCTGCTCGATCGGCACCGGCGAACGCGGCATGGTCTGGTCAGGCGGCGGCCGGTAGCCGGAGACGCCCTGGCCCTGGACCCGCAGCTCGGGCAGGATGGCGGGCGCCTCCGCCGCCGGCTCCTGCGCTTGCGCGCCATCCGGCGCGGCGAGGGCGACCAGGCCGAGCCCGGCGAGGCCAAGGGTGGGGCGAAGCGTCGTCGGAGCGGCGGCGCGCGGCGTCATGGGCGAATCTCGTGCAGGACTGTCACCCCAGTACTGCAACTGCGAGTGACTCGCAATAGCGCCACCCAGCCCGGGCGGTCGTGCCCTCCCGCACTCTCAACCGCCGCACCGTTGTCGGGTTCAGAACAGTCCCCGCCACCCATCCCCGTGGCCAAAAAAAGGAGGTGGGGGGTCTGGGGGGCGGAGTTCTCTCCGCCCCCCAGCCTTTCCTCGCGCCGTCAGCGCCGTCGTGTCCGCCTCAGCCGCGGCAAGGCTGGCGCCGCCCGTGCCGGGCGCCGCAGCGTCACGTCATTCGCCGGCACCACCGCCGGCGCCGGCTGCGTAACCCGCTCGCGCGGCAGCAGCCGCGCCGCCGCCGCATTGACCTGCCGCGTCCACCAGCGATCCGCCTGCGCCAGATTCACGCTCAGCGCGATGGTCACCGCGATCGTCGCTGCGGAGCCCAGCAGTGCCGGCCACGGCTCCGGCAGCAGCGGGTGCAGCGCCACTACCACCCACGCCCCCACCGAGCACAGCACCAGCACGTGCACGAGGTAGACCGGGAAGGAGATGCGCCCGAGGAACTCGGCCCACTGCCCCGACAGGCGCGCGGCGACTGCCGGCGTGCCGCGCACCGCCAGCACTGCCAGCGCCGCGCCGATCATGTGCGGCCAGGCCGAATCCAGCTGCCCGCCCGCCATGGCCTTGATCCAGGCGAAATCCCCGCGCCCGTCGGTATAGCCCGCCAGCCACACTGCCGCGCCGAGCATGGCGAGCGCCGCGGGCAGCGGCAGCCGCACCTCCCGCTCGGCGAAGAGCAGCGCGATGGCGACGCCCACGGGGAATGCCACCAGATGCTGCTCCGCGCCCGAACACGCCACCGCCACCAGCCCGATCAGCCCGAAGCGCAGGCCGAGCGGCGAGGCGCGCAGATGATGCAGCGCCATCGCCAGCCCGAAGGCGATCAGGCTGCCGATGAACTCCACCCGCATCGTCCACAGCGAGCAGTCGTAGTAATTGTCGCCGCGGAAGATCGTGCCGAAGCTCCCCTGCACCAGCGCGTCGCCGAAGCGCGGCACGTAGGGTTGTCCCTTGAAGCCGCCGGCGAAATCCTGCAGCCACTCCGACTGCACGATCGCTCCCGCCTCCAGGTAGTGGTAGGCGCCGAGCAGGAACAGCGACCAGGACAGCATGACGGTCGCGAGAACCGGCCCGGCCAGCCGCGGCCAGCGCTTCACCGCGCCGCGCGCGATCGCCAGCGGGTCCTGCTGGACCAGCGGCCGGTAGGTCAGCACGAACCCTGAAAGCACGAAGAAGAAGATCACGGCCGCCGTGCCGTGCAACGGCCCGAACCAGAAGGCGCCGTTCAACGACTGCGCGGCGTCGATCGGCGCCACCACGCCGGAGCTGCGCGGGAACAGCGCGAGCAGCAGGTGCCAGAGCACGACCACGAGCGCGGCTATCCCGCGCAGCGCCTCGAGCGCCACGTCCTTGGGCGGTGACTTCGCCATACGCCGTTGCATTCCCCTGTCGTTGCAGACCACGGACGTCGCGTTTGGCGGCGCCGCCCGAACCACAAAGGTCCGAACGGCGCCGCCGGCTTCGTCGCGTCACGCAAGCTTGAGGGGCCGTTCCGCCGCTGTGGCTGCAACGCCCGCCTGGCGATCGAACAGCCGGCGATACAGCCCGCCCCGCGCGAGCAGCGCCTCGTGATCGCCTTCCTCCACGATGCGGCCGCGATCGAACACCAGGATGCGATCCATCGCGCGCACGGTGGAGAGCCGGTGCGCGATGACGAGCGCGGTGCGCCCGACCAGCAGCCGGTCCATCGCCTGCTCGATCAGCGCCTCGGCCTCTGAATCGAGGCTGGACGTCGCCTCGTCCAGGATCAGGATCGGCGCATCGGCGAGGAAGGCGCGCGCCAGCGCCACACGCTGCCGCTCGCCGCCGGAGAGCTTCACCCCGCGCTCGCCGACCAGCGTCGCGTAGCCCTTCGGCAGCCGCCGGATGAAGCCGTCCGCATTGGCGAGCCGCGCGGCGCGCTCGATCTCCGCCATCGCCGCACCCGGCCGCGCATAGGCGATGTTCTCCGCGATCGAGCGGTGGAACAGCACCGGCTCCTGCTGCACGATGGCGATCTGCGCCCGCAGCGAGGCCTGGGTCGCCCGCGCCACATCCTGCCCGTCGATCAGCACGCGCCCATCCGTGACGTCGTAGAGGCGCTGGATCAGCTTGACGAAGCTGGTCTTGCCCGAGCCGGAATGCCCCACCAGCCCCACCTGCTCGCCGGCGCGGATGGTCACGGAAAGGTCACGGAACAGCGGATCGTGATGCCCGCCATAGCGGAAGGTGACGCGCGCGAACTCGATGCGCCCCTTGCCGATGGCGATCGGCCGCGCGCCGACCGGGTCCGCGACGCCGATCGGCGTCGTGAACATCCCGACGAGCTCCTCCATCTCGTTCACCGCGCGCTGGAGGTTGCTGAGGTGATAGCCGACATCGCGCAGATAGCCCTGCACCACGAAGAACATGGTGAGCACGGTAGCGAGCTCCCCCGGCCCCGCCGCGCCGCGCCACCACAGCCACACCGCCGTGCCCAGCACCGCGAGCCGCATCGCCCACAGCACCATCATCTGCACGGATTCGCTCGCCGTGCCGCGATGCCAGTGCCGCCGCGTGCGCCGCTGCCACTTCGCCAGCACGCGCGACAGCACGGCGTCCTCGCGCGCCTCGGCGCCGAACGCCTTCACCACGGCGTTGGCGCCGACCGCATCCGCCATCACGCCGCCGAGCCGCGTGTCCCACGCATTGGACAGCCGCGCCGCGGGCGAGACATAGCCGAGCGTCATCGCCACGGTCAGGCCGAGGTGCAGCAACGCGCCGATCGCCACCACCGCGCCCATCAGCGGCCATTGCCAGCCGAGCAGCAGGGTGGCGCCGAGCAGCACCACCGCCGAGGGCAGCAGCGCGATCAGCAGCGTGTCGTCCAGCATGTCGATCGCCCACATGCCGCGGCTGACCCGCCGCACGGTGGAGCCGGCGAAGCTGTTGGCGTGCCAGTCGGAGGAGAAGCGCTGCACGCGCGCGAACGCCTCCTGCGCCACATCGCGCATCAGGCCGAGCGTCAGCGCGATGACGCCGAGGATCGCGGCCAGGCGCAGCACCAGCATCGCCAGGCCGAGTCCGCCCAGCGCCAGCAGCGCCTCCAGCGCGACGCCGCGCGCGGCCGCGCGGTCCGCCATGCCGACCGCGTCCACCAGCCGCCCGGCGAAGACCGGCACGAAGACGTCGGCGATGGTGGCGCCGATCACCGCAGCGGCGATGCCGGCCACCACCCATCTCCGCGCCGCCCAGCGGCGGAACAGGAAGCCCAGCACGGCGCGGAACGGCGCCGCGCGACGCGCAGAATTGCCGGAGTTCACGCTTCGCTCCAGCCGCGCTCAGGCGCGGGCTGGCCCCTGGTCAGATTGTCGAAGGATGCGCCGGTGGCGCGACGGGCAGCTCAACGCGCTGGCAGAAAAAACCCGCGCAGCCAGCCCGCATGCCCGCGGTCGGGAATGATCAGCAGACTCGACGCCATGCAGCCCTCCCGACATCCAGGGGTGGAAGATGCGCGCTGTGTAGCGCGAAACATGGAGAAAAGGCAACAGCGCAAACGCGTGAAAGGAAGGGCTGGGGGAGATGAACTCCCCCAGAACGGAGCTCCATTCACCACCGGACAACGGATGGTCATGGATCTCCGCACTCTCCACCTGCGCCAAATCACCAAAAAAAGAGGTGGGGGGCTTGGGGGGCGGAGTTCACTCCGCCCCCCAATCTTCATCAGAACAACGCCGGCCGTTCGCCCTTCTGCGTCTCCGCCGCGCCGCAATAGGCCTCGATGCGATACCCCTCCGGATCCACCACGAAGGCGGCGTAGTAGTTCTCGCCGTAATCGGCGCGCAGCCCCGGCTTGCCGTTGTCCGTCCCGCCCGTCTCCAGCGCCGCCGCATGGAACGCATCCACGCCGGCCCGCGTCGGCGCCGCGAAGCAGACATGCAATCCGGAGCGCATATCCGCCGGCACCGGCGCCGTGGACGCATAGATCCAGAACTGCGCCGCCTCGCCCCCATAGCCGAGCGATTCCGCACCCTCGCTCAGGCAGCGATAGCCGAGCGGCTTCAGCACCGCGTCGTAGAAGCGCCTGGCGCGCGCCACGTCGCGCACGCCGATCGAGACATGATCGAGCATCCTCCTCACTCCTTCACCCGGTTGGCACGGAATTCGACCAACAGCGACCAGCCATGGTCCTCGGCGCGCTCGGCGCGCCAGCGGAAGCTGTCCTCCGCGATGTCGCGAAAGCTCCAGCGCCAGCGCACCCCGTTCAGGTCCTCGCCGAGCTGCACGATGTCCTCGCCCTCGGCGCGGCCGATCTGGCGCGTGTAGAATTGCTTCTCCGGATCGCTCCACAGGATGTGCCAGCCATCCAGGCCGGGATCGTAGATGCGCAGCGTGGTGCCGTAGAACTGCACCGGGCCCTCGGCGCCGTCGCGCCGCGCGGCGCGCGAGGGCATGATCCACACATCCTGCACGGCGCGCCCCTGCAGGGCCCAGGCGAAGTGGATCTCGCCCTGGCCGGCGGGCGCGAGGCCCTGCGGTCCCGGCACGAAGGCGTCCATCGCCCAGCGCCCGACGAAACGGCCGTAGAGCATCATCTTCCCGGCAAGCTCCGGCGCCGGTCCCTCGGCGCACAGCGCTTCCACGAAGCTCGTCATCGGCGGCTCCTCCTTCTGTCGGGCCGCCTCACTAGCGCCGCGCAGACAGGCTCCGCTTGGGAGAAATTGCCATGTCCGGGGGCTGGGAAGGCGCCGTCCCGCTGCCTATCGTCTCTCCATGTCGTCCATCACCATGCGGCTGCTCGCATCGGGGCCCGGCTGGCGCTTCAGCGACGTGGTCTGCACCGCCGGCCCCGAGGATCGCGCCGAGGAGGAGCGGCACGAGGCGATCTCCATCGCCGCGGTCACCGAAGGCAGCTTCCAGTACCGCTCGAGCGACGGCACCGCGCTGCTCGCGCCCGGCGCGCTGCTGCTCGGCAATCGCGGCACCTGCTATCGCTGCGGCCATGAGCACGCGGCGGGCGATCGCTGCCTCGCGCTGCATGTCACGCCGGAATGGATGGAATCGGTGCTTGCCGGCGTGCCCGGCGCGCAGCGGCTGCGCTTCGCCGCCCCGCGCATCGCACCCAGCGAGCGGCTGCTGCCGCTGCTCGCGGCGCTGGAAGCCGCGCGCGACCGCGGCGATGCCATGGAGCTCGAGGAGCTTGCGGTCCGCCTGGCCGGCGCCGTCGCCGCCAGCCTTGCCGGCAGCCGTCGCCCGCCACGCTTCACGGCGCAGGACGAGCGCCGCATCACCGCCGCGCTGCGGCGCATCGAGGCCGCCGCGGAGGAACCGCTCTCCCTCGGCACGCTGGCGCGCGAGGCGGCGATGAGCCCCTATCACTTCCTGCGCAGCTTCCGCCGCGTGGTCGGCATGACGCCGCACCAGTACCTGCTGCGCACCCGCCTGCACCGCGCGGCACTCCGCCTGCGCCGCACGCGCGATACGGTCTCCGCCATCGCCTACGATTCCGGCTTCGGCGATCTCTCCACCTTCAACCACCGCTTCCGCGCGGTCATCGGCGCGACGCCCTCGGCGTGGCGGCAGGCCGCGGCAAGCTCGCCCAGCGTTGGACATTGGGGGCGGAGTGAACTCCGCCCCCAAACCCCCACCTCCTTTTTTTGACACTTTGCGCCGAGGGCGAGGGCGCTCAGCTTGAGGGGGCGAGTAAGCATCAATGCGGTCACCAGACCCCCGGGACCAGCCGCCAGGTCCGCGCGCGATACGCCTCGTACTCCGCCCCGAAATGCGCCGCGAGCAGCCGTTCCTCGGCCCGGATGCGCGCCACCAGCGGCACCAGGTTCAGCAGCGCGATCAGCACCCCGGCCACGGACCGGAACGCCAGCCCCCAGCCCAGCACGCCCATCAACAGCCCGAGATAGCTCGGGTGCCGGATCACGCGATACACGCCGCCCGTCACCAGCGTGTGCCCCTGCTGGATCGCGACCAGCCCGCTGAAGCGCCGCCCCAGCACGAACACCGGCACCAGCCGCAGCACGCCGCCCGCCGTGTACAGCGCAACGCCGCACCAGCGCAGCGCATCGCCATCCATCACCCACACCCCGTGCCGCTCGGTATAGGCCGGCAGCCAGGCGCCGATCGCGCCGAGCACCCCGATCGCCACGATGACCCAGCGGTTCGACCGGTCCTCCAGCTCGCCCATGCTGAGATTGCCCTCGGTGAACAGCGCCGCCGCCGTCAGCGCCACGGTCACCACCACCAGCGCGACCCGCGCCGGATGCGCGAAGAACGCCGCGAACCCGCCCCAGCCCAGCACCGCCAGGCCGAGATAGGCCGCGACGCTCGCCACCGCGACCACCGCCATCCTCGGCGAGACCTTCCCCATGGCGCCGATATGGGCGCCGCCGCTTGCTCCGCCGCCCCCCGGCCCCAAGAATAGTGCGATGTCCGCCCCCCTCGCCGCGCAGGACGCCGACCCGTCCTTCGCCGACCTCCTCGCCGCCCGCCCGCATCTCTCGCTGCACGCCTTCGGCGGCCTGACCGTCGAGGAGGTCCCGCTCGCCCGCATCGCCGAGGTCGCCGGCACGCCCGCCTGGGTCTATTCCGCCGGCGCGCTGCGCCGCCGCGCCCGCGCCCTCCGCGCCGCCCTCGACGCCGCCGGCCTCACCGCCTCCATCCACTTCGCCATGAAGGCGAACGACAACCTCGCGGTCCTCAAGACCCTCGCGGCGGAAGGCCTCGGCGCCGACGTGGTCAGCGAAGGCGAGCTCCGCATCGCCCGCGCCGCCGGCATCCCCGGCGCCGCCATCGTCTTCTCCGGCGTCGGCAAGACCGCGCGCGAGATCCGCCTCGCCATCGCGGAAGACATCCTCCAGCTCAACGCCGAGAGCGCCGAGGAGATCGCGATGATCTCCGCCATCGCGTCCGCCCTCGGCCGCACCGCCCGCGTCGCGCTCCGCGTCAACCCCGACGTGGACGCCCGCACCCACGCCAAGATCACCACCGGCAAGGCCGAGAACAAATTCGGCGTCGCCATCACCGACGCCCCCGCCCTCTACGCCCGCATGGCGGCGCTGCCCGGCATCGAACCGGTCGGCATCGCCGTCCATATCGGCAGCCAGATCACATCCGGCGTCGGCGCCTACCGCGCCGCCTATGCCCGCCTCGGCGCCCTGGTCCGCGAGCTCCGCGCCGCCGGCCACCCCATCGCGCGCATCGACTGCGGCGGCGGCTTGGGCATCCCCTACCGTGTCGAACCGGCCCCCACCCCCGAAGCCCTCGCCGGCGCCATCCGCGCCGGCCTCGGCGACCTGAACCTCCCCGTCATGCTGGAGCCCGGCCGCTGGATCGCCGGCCCGGCCGGCGTCCTCCTCGCCGCCGTCATCCTCCAGAAGCACGGCGCCGCCCACCGCTTCGTGGTCACCGACGCCGCCATGAACGACCTCATCCGCCCCGCCATGTACGAGGCCTGGCACGGCATCATCCCCGTCGCCGCCGCCGCCCACGCCAAGCCCCTCACCCCGGCCGACATCGTCGGCCCGGTCTGCGAAACCGGCGACACCTTCGCCCGCGACCGCCTCCTCCCCCCCATGGCCCCCGGCGACCTCATCGCCTTCCTCGACGCCGGCGCCTACGGCGCCGTCATGTCCTCCACCTACAACGCGCGGCCCTTGGCGCCTGAAATCCTCGTGGACGGCGATCGCTTTGCTGTGGTCCGCGACCGCCAGTCCTATGATGACCTGATGACCCACCAGCGCATCCCCGACTGGCTGACCGGCGCCGCTCCCGCCCCATGACCGGCTATCCGGCCCCTACGCCGCGCCGCCCCGCAGCCGCGGCTCACCCCGCCCGGCCGCCCCTGACCGCGGCGCCACCGCAAGCCGAGGCCGCCACCCTTCGGCGCACTGCGACCGGCCCAGCCCCGCTGGCCATGGGACGCGCCACCCCCACATCTGCGCCCAGATCGCCCGAGCCGCGCCACGAAGCCGGCCCGCCGCCCATCACCGCCCCCAGGAGCCCCGCCCCGCCATGACCGACCCGGCGCCCGGCCCGCTCACCCGCCGCCTGCTGCGGCACCGGCGGCTCGCGCGCCTCGCGCTCTGGTGGGAGGCGCTGTGGCCCGCCGCCTGGCCCGCTCTCGGCATCGTCGGCCTCTTCCTCACCGCCGCCTTCGCCGGCGTCTTCCAGGCGATCCCCCCGCTCGCCCACATCCTCCTCCTCGCCGGCTTCGCCATCGCCCTCGCCGGCGCCCTCTGGCGCGGCTTCCGCGGCTTCACGCCCCCCGACCTCGCCGCCGCCGAGCGCCGCCTCGAACGCGACTCCGGCCTCCGCCACCGCCCCATCGCCACCCTCGGCGACCGCCCCGCCGATTCCGACCCCATCGGCCTCGCCCTCTGGCAGGCCCACCAGCGCCGCGCCGCCGCCGCCCTCCGCCGCCTCCGCGTCCGGCCCCCCCACCCCTACCTCGCGCTGCACGACCGCCGCGCCCTCCGCGCCGCCCTCCTCCTCGCCCTCATCGCCGCCGTCACCACCGCCGGCCACGAAGCCCCCGAGCGCCTCCGCCGCGCCCTCCTCCCCCACTTCGCCGTCGCCCTCCCCGCCACCACCCCCCTCCGCATCGAGGCCTGGGCCACACCCCCCGCCTACACCGCCGCCGCCCCCATCTTCCTCGACCCCCAGGGCGGCGCCGCCACCATCCCCGCCGGCAGCCGCCTCCAGATCGCCCTCTCCGGCGGCGCCGGCGGCCCCCCCGAGCTCACCCTCGGCACCCACCCCGCCACCCCGTTCCGCGCCCTAGACCGCAACTCCTACGCGGCCGAAACCGAACTCACCGAAGGCGGCCGCCTCGCCATCCGCCGCGACGGCACCGACCTCGCCGCCTGGTCCCTCACCGTCCGCGCCGACACGCCCCCGACCGTCGCCTGGGACAGCCCCCCCGCCCGCGCCCAGCGCGGCCTCGGCACCCGCCTCCCCTGGCGCGCCGAGGACGATTGGGGCGTCACCAACCTCCGCGCCGAGGCCCGCCTGAAGGCCCGCCCCACCGCCGACCCCCTCGCCATCGACATCCCCCTCCCATCCGCCAACCTCCGCCAAGGCCGCGGCGCCGCCCAGCCCGACCTCTCCGCCCACCCCTGGGCCGGCCTGGAGGTCGAGCTCCGCCTCTTCGCCCGCGACGGCGCCAACCAGGAAGGCGCCTCCGACCCCGCCACCCTCACCCTGCCCGAGCGCAGCTTCACCCACCCCGTCGCCCAGGCCCTGATCGCGCTCCGCAAATCCCTCTCCCTCGACCCCGACGCTCGCGAACCCGCCCGCCGCGAGCTCGACCGCATCGCCGCCGCCCCCGAAGCCTTCGAGGAAGACGCCGCCACCTACCTCGCGCTGCGCAGCGCCCGCCACCGCCTGGCCCGCGACCGCCGCCCCACCGCCATCCCCGAGGTCCAGCAGATCCTCTGGGAAACCGCCATCGCCCTCGAGGAAGGCCGCACCGACCGCACCGCCCGCGCCCTCGCCGCCGCCCGCGAGGCCCTCCGCGACGCCATCGAGCGCGCCGAGCAGGACAACCAGGTCAACCAGGACGAACGCGCCGAGATCGAACGCCGCGTCCAGGAACTGCGCGAGGCGATCCGCCGCCACCTCGAAGCCCTCGCCGAACGCCTCCAGCGCGAGAACGCCGAGGCGCTCCCCTTCGACCCCCAGCAGCGCATGATGGACCAGCGGGAGCTCGACCGCCGCACCCGCCGCATGGAAGAAGCCGCCCGCGAAGGCCGCACCGAGGACGCCCGCCGCGAACTGGCGGAGCTGGAAGAAATGCTGCGCGCCCTGGAGGAAGGCCGCTCCGCCCGCGGCGAGAACCAGGAACGCCAGCGCCAGCGCCAGCGCGGCCAGCAGCAGATGGGCGCCCTGCAGGACATGGTCCAGCGCGAGATGCAGATGCTGGACCGCGCCCACCGCCGCGCCGACAGCGCCGAGCGCGAACGCGCCCAGACCCGCCGCAACCTCCAGCGCCCTTTCAACCAGCGCGAGGACCAGCAGAACCAGCCCCCCCAGGACAGCGCCGACAACCCCGAGGCCCAGCGCGACGCCCGCGCCCAGCGCGCCCTCCGCCGCGCCCTCGGCGAGCTCATGCAGCAATACGGCGACCTGACCGGCGAGGTGCCGGAACAGCTCGGCCGCGCCGACCAGGCCATGCGCGAGGCCGACGAGGCGCTGCGCGGCGGCCGCGACCCGCGCGACGCCCAGTCCGCCGCCATCCGCGCCCTGACCGAAGGCGGCCGCCAGATGGCGCAGCAGATGCAGCGCCAATTCGGCCAGGGCGAGGACAGCGACGAGGAAGGCGAAGGCGACGACATGGCCGGGGACCCGCAGCAAGGCGGGCAGGGGGGCGACCAGGCCCAGCAACAAGGCCCCGGCCGCGATCCCCTGGGCCGGCGCACCCGCGAAGCCCCGGGCGCCCAGGACAACGGCTCCGACACGCGCGTGCCGGACGAGGCGGAGCAGCTACGCTCCCGCGCCATCCAGGAAGAGCTGCGCCGCCGCAGCGGCGAGCGCGAACGCCCGCCTTCCGAACTCGACTACATCGACCGCCTGCTGCGGCAGTTCTGACGAGTGCGCCTTTAGGCCCGGCGCTGGACACCGGGGAGGGAGTGAACGTCGCGGCAGTGCCGCGACCCCCATACCCCTCCCTCTTTTTTGTTTTGTCAAGACGATAGAAATACTTGATTTTTGCTCGAGACCTCCTGACAAGCCGACGGTTGGAGTAGGTTAATCTGAACTATACTTGTGCAGACGTTTGCAATCAGTTTGGGGCGGATCTGTCAATAAGGCAGCCATATTGACGGATCACGGCCGGTTCGAATCGGGCGAGAGCCACAAACGACTTGCCCTGTCAATAGGCTTCGGCCCTGGGTGTCTTGATAGGCAACAATCCCATGCAATCAGTAGCTTCCGACGATATAGGTCCGCCTGGGGACGACCTATTGACGACCGCTTGTTGGTTTCGTATCTGTTCACTCAAGATGGTCAGCAGCATGTCCGAGACGTTCGTAAAGGCTCTGGTAGAGGAGGAGGCCCGGCTTTTGGGGGAGCTGGAGGCGGTCGAGGCGTTCCAGAAGCTTCGTTTGGTGCAAGGCCTGCTGCAGGCCTACCGCGGCCAACATAGTGTTGTGGACCCCGTTCCGAAGCGTGTTCGGGCGCCTGTGGGGGAGGGTAAGGCGGGGGCCATGGAGATCGTGAACGCTGCCCGCGAGTACCTGAGAGAGAAGGGCGGGCGTGCTGAAACGCCGGAGATTGTGGCCGCCTTGGAGCGTAAAGGTCTGCGGCTCGGAACTGACAAAAAGGTTGCCACGGTAAGCAGCTACCTGAGCCATTACAAGGCGCTGTTCAACAATGTTAGAGGCCAGGGATACGGCCTGAACGAGTGGAACGACCGAGGTTCTTCCGGATCACAGTCAGACGATGCCGGAAACAAAATAGAGGCGGCGAGCCCCGGGTTGGGGCTCGCCGCCGAATAGTTTGGAGCGACTGACGCGTCACTTGTCGAGGGCGATCGCGTCAGTCGGAACCCTTAGCGAGAAGGAGTGCAGAGCGGTGTGGTCCACCGCCCGGACATTAGAGCCGATCTGACCGAAACCCGGCTGCGATAGCGCCGAACGTCGGTCCGCCGACCCCTCCCGCCACGGCCGTTCGCGGTGTATCATGCTCAGACTCCCGCGGTAAAGCGGGCGTTGGGCGTGGCGGGAGGGCCTAGGATGGAGAATCGCCGCTTTCGGGACGCTGAGCTACATGCCGCGTCATCGTCCACGAGGGCAAACACGAACCCTAACGTCTGGAGCGATGGTCGAATGTACGCCATCGTGTTTGATCTGGATACCGCCGCCTGCAAAGCCCACTATCCGGGCGCCGAATGGCGTTCGGCATACGGCGATATTCAGCGTGTGCTTGAACAGTACGGGTTCTGGAATCAGCAAGGAAGTTTGTACTATAGCCGTCACGCCAGACCGGTTCCCGTCATTCAGGCTGTGATGGCGCTGAAGGAGAAGTTTCCGTGGTTCGCTCTGGTCGTGCGTGATCTACGGATGCTTCGCATCGAGGAAAACGACGACCTTCGTCCTCTCCTTGGCGAGCCAGAGCTCCCGCTGCCGAGGCCTCCCGTTAAGAGCCCGTCCGGCCTCTTCAAAGCCAACTAAGCGCCTGACCAGGGACACGTCCTTACGACGCCCTGGTCAGCCGCTACCGATCGGACATGGTTTCCTTCCAAAGCCCTATGGTACTTTTGGATCATGACGACATTGCTCGACTAGGCACTTGCGGCAGCACGCAGCCTGTCGCCCTCGGTGCAGGACGACATTGCCCGCCTTGTCCTCCGGCTGGCCGGGCAAGATGAGCAGGCGGCGCCCGTGGCGCTCTCATCAGACGAACGCGCCGCCATAGCGGCCTCGAAGGCCGCCGCCGCGTGCGGCGAGTTCGCCACCGACGAACAGGTGCGGGCGACCTGGGCCGAGCACGGCTTGTGAAGCTTCGCTACACGCTTCCCGCCCTCGCCGACCTCAATGCAATCCTCGACCACATCGCCGCCCATTCCCCGGAAGGCGCGCACGGCGTGTTCAGGCGCCCATCCCTCCCACCAAGGCCCGAGCCACGCCCTCAGGATCACCCGCGATCGCCCTCAGATACGCCCGCGCCGGCATATCCGGTTCCGCTCGCCCCTGCTCCCATTCCCGCAGCGTCCCGAGCGGAATCTGATACCGCGCCGCGAACTCCTCCTGCGTCAGCCCCAGCGCCCGCCGCAACGTCTTCGCCCGCGGCACCCGGCGCGCCGTCCGCCACGCCTCATCCGTCATCGGCCGCGCATCGCGGTCGGCCGCCGCGGCGGCCGCAATCTCATCCTCCGTCATCGGCCGCATCTTCTCCCGCGGCAGAACCCGCTCGCCGCCGCCCGGCAGCACTTCCACCACCGTGCCATCAGGCCGAGTTCTCGCGGTAATACCTGTCTTGCTCATGCCTCACCGCCCGCCGGGCCGAGATGATGCGAACGCGCTCGCCGCGTTCCGTATAGGTCACATGCAGGATCACGCCGTCGCATAGCCCCAGCAGATTGATCCGCTCCTCGCCATACGCCTCGCGCTCGTCCACCACCTCCACCGCGAAGGGATCGCCGAACGCACGCACCGCCTGTTCGAAGGTCACGCCGTGCCGGCGCCTGTTGGCGGCCGCCTTCCTGGCATCCCATTCGAACGCCGTGCCTGTCACCTACTGCTTACCCGTACCCAGTTCAATCCCACGGCTGGCCCCGACAGGTCCCCTGAGCCCCAAAGTGATTTGTCATCCAAGGACAGAAATCCTATTCTCCCTCCATGCGCTCCCACTCGCCACGCTCCATCGCTACCACCCCCGCGCCGCCGCTCCCCTTGATGCCGTTTTCTGGGCACGCCCTCCCGCGACCCGGCTTTTGTCCGAAATCGCCCTCGCCGTCGCACTCCGGGCACCCCGTACCGCCGCTCCGGCCAGATACCACCGGCCCCGCTCAACGCCTTGATTCACCTGCTCAAACGCCCCTCGCCGCCACGCTCGCCCGCCGGCCTTCTCCACCCCAACCACTCCGGGCCACCCGTAGCGACCCCATCTCCACCGTCCCGCCCGGCCCCCTCCCGCCGAACGCCCCCACTGGCGCCAAGTCCCCAAAAAAAGGAGGGATGGGGTCTGGGGAAGGGAGTTCATCTCCCTTCCCCAGCCTTCAACGCCTCACCGGCTCGGATACGTCCGCGGATACACAACCGCCTCCGGCGGCCCCGGCGGCCGGATGGGCCCAACCCGGCCGCACGCCGCCAGCAGGCAGCACGCCGCCAGCACCACCAGGGCGCCCCGGAGCATCACGCCAGCCGCTCCTTCCACGCCGCCGCGGCGGCGGCCACGTTCTCCGGCGCCGTGCCCCCGAAGGATCGGCGCGACGCCACGCTGGCATCCACCGTCAGCACCCCGAACACCCCTTCGCTGATGCGCGGCTCCACCGCCTGCATCTCGGCCAGGCTCAGCGCTTCCAGCCCGCGGCCGGAAGCCTCGGCCAGCGCCACCAGTCGCCCCGTTACATGATGCGCGTCGCGGAACGGCATGCGGAGTTCCCGCACCAGCCAGTCGGCCAGGTCGGTCGCGGTGGAGAATCCCGCCCCCGCCGCCTCGCGCAGCCGTGCGGCGTCGGGCTGCAGGTCGCGCACCATCCCCGCCGCCGCGGCCAGGCACAGCGTCAGGTTCTCCGCGGCGTCGAACACGCCTTCCTTGTCTTCCTGCAGATCCTTGAAGTAGGTCAGCGCCAGCCCCTTCATCACCGTCAGCAGCCCCACCAGCGCGCCGTTGATGCGCCCCGTCTTGCCGCGCAGCAGCTCCGCCGCGTCCGGGTTCCGCTTCTGCGGCATGATGGAGCTGCCGGTGGTGAAGGCATCCGAAAGCCGTGCGAACCCGAAATACGGGTTGGTCCAGATCACCACCTCTTCCGCGAAGCGCGAGAGATGCGTGGCGCACATCGCGCAGCAGAACAGGAACTCGGCGGCGAAGTCGCGGGACCCCACGGCGTCCAGGCTGTTGCGCATCGGCCGCTCGAACCCCAGCGCCTTCGCCGTCATCTCCCGGTCTATCGGGAAGCCGGTCCCCGCCAGCGCCGCCGCGCCCAGAGGGCTCTCGTTCAGCCGCGCCCGGCAATCGCCGAAGCGCGAAAGGTCGCGCGACAGCATCTCCACATAGGCCAGGAAATGGTGCCCCAGCGTCACCGGCTGCGCGGGCTGCAGATGCGTGAAGCCCGGCATCACCGTCGCCGCATGCTCCTCGGCCCGCGCCACCAGCGCGCGCATCACGTCGCGGATCTGGCCGGAAAGCCCGTCGATCGCGTCGCGCACCCACATGCGCACATCCAGCGCCACCTGGTCGTTGCGGCTGCGCCCGGTATGCAGCCGCTTGCCGGCATCGCCGATCGCCTCGGTCAGCCGCGCCTCGATCGCGGTGTGCACGTCCTCGAGCTCTTCGGGCCAGGTGAACGCCCCCGCCTCGATCCGCTGCGCGATCGCCGCCAGCCCGTCGCGGATCGCGGCCTCGTCCTCCGCGGAAATGATCCCCACATGCGCCAGCATGGCGGCATGGGCCAGGCTTCCCGCGATGTCCTGCCGCCACATCTTGCGGTCGAACCCGATCGAGGCATTGATCGCCTGCATGATGGCCGAGGGGCCCGCCGCGAAGCGGCCACCCCACTGAAGCTTGTCGCTGGGACCCGTGGACACGAAGAAGGAAATCCTGTGCTCGTTCTCACCCGCCGAGCGCTCACCCTGGCGGGGGCCGCGACCCTAACCGCCGGCGCCCTGCCGCGCAAAGCCCGCGCCGGCACGCTCACCGAGGCCACCCGCCCGCTCCCCGACCTCGCCTTCACCGACGCCGCGGGCAAGCCCCACAGCGTCGCCGACTTCCCCGGCAAGGCGCTGGTGATCAATCTCTGGGCCACCTGGTGCGCCCCCTGCGTCCAGGAGATGCCGGCGCTCGACCGCCTCCAATCCGCTCTCGGCGCCGAGGGCTTCACCATCCTCCCCCTCTCCTCCGACCGCGGCGGCGCCCCCCAGGTCCAGGCCTTCTACGAGCGCCTCGCCATCCGCCACCTCGGCATCTGGCTCGACCCTCGCGGCGCCGCCACCCGCGCCTTCGCCGCCCGCGGCCTCCCCACCACCATCATCGTGGACCGCGCCGCCCAGGAACGCGCCCGCCTCGAAGGCGCCGCCGAATGGGACGCCCCCGACATGCAATCCGCCCTCCGCCGCCTGGCCGGCGAGGCGGCGCAACAAGCTTGGGGAGGGAGATGAACGTCGCGGCAGTGCCGCGACCCCCAAACCCCACCCTCCTCTTTTTGGCTTCTTGGCGCGTGCGGCCACCGCACGCCCAACCCCCGCACCGTCGTCTCACCCACAACGGAGCACGGCGCCGAACACCGATGCGGAACTGCGCGGGATCTACGGCCGCAATCGGCCCTGGCCCGCGGCCACGGCGGAAGCTCCGCACCCGGCGCGAAAATCGGTCGCAACGCCCCACGCCGCGGACGAATGCCTATGCGTACGGCACACGACGACGGCCTTCGATTCCCCCACCTCGCTCCGGAAGCTGCACACATTGCGCGAGCCCGCGCCGCAACGCCGCACCCTAAGCGGGCCGCAGACGCCCGCGGACGCTCAGCCCCCCAGCAGCCGCTTCAGCTTCAGCACCGCGCTGTCCGGCGTCGTCAGCACCGGCCTCCCCGTCGCCGCCTCCACCGCCGGCTTGGCCCGCGCCAAGCTGAACTGCCCCAGCGCGATGGCGTCGCAATCGGCCAGATCCCGCGCCGCCTCCGCCGCCAGCCGGTCATGCGTCGCGACATCCCCGGCATCCAGCGCCGCCAGCGCCCCCTCGGCGAGCTTCGGCACCACCGTCACCCCCGCCGGGAATTCCGGCGTCATGGACGGGATCGTCCCGGCGAAGGTCACCAGCAGCCCGATCCGCCGCCCGAGCGTCGCCGCCTCCTCGATCATCGCCTCGTTCGGCTTCAGCACCGGCAGCGGCGCGAGCTCCCGCGCGCAGGCCTCGATGCACGGCCCGAAGGCCGAGCAGGTGAACAGGATCGCATCCGCCCCCGTCCCCGCCGCATACCGCGCCAGCGTCAGGAAGCGCTCGGTCATCCGCTCCGTCAGCCGCCCCTCGCGCGCCAGATCGGCCGACAAACTGTCGTCCAGCAGGTTCATCAGCACCTGCCCCGGCCACAGCCGCGCGAAGGCTGCCTCGATCGGCGGCGGGGAGTGCCTCAGCGCGTGGATCAGGGCGATGCGCATGGCCTCACCGCGTCGTGCAGCGCCGGAGCGGGGAGGGGAACTCGCTGCAATTCGGGAACACGATCTCGTTCTCGCCCCGCCGCTCCACCCGCAGCAGGTTGGGGTTGTTCTCGCAGCCGAAGCCGACATCCGCCGGCAGCCGCCCGCCCTGCGCCGGGATCGGCGAGAAGCGGAACTCCACCCCGCCATTCGTCGTCCCCGCCGCGGTCTCGATCAGCCGCTGCCGGTACGCGACATCCAGGATCGACTGCCGGAACACCACGTCGCGGGTGAAGATCACCACCGGCTGGCCGAAGCAGCGGCCGGGATCGGTGTCGCTCGCGGGGTACAGCCCGCCGGTCCAGGTGCCGAACAGCCATTCATGCGGCGGCGCCCCGCCGCTCTGCTGCGCATCCGCGCCCGTCGCCAGCAGCGGCGCCGCCAGCGCCAGCACCTTCAGAATCGCCCGCACCCGCAACCTCTCCCTGCGATGGGGCGCCTGTATAGCCGGGCTAGCCGGCCACCACCACCGCGCGCGGCCCGTCCCGCACCGGGATATGGACCAGGGCGGCCATCGCCGCGGCCAGAATCCCGATCACCCACATCAGGTCGTAGGAGCCCGTGCGGTCGAAGATCAGCCCGCCCAGGAACGCCCCGGTGAACCCGCCCACCTGGTGGCTCAGGAACACCAGGCCGAAGATCGTGGCGAGCCAGCGCGTCCCGTAATTCCGCGCGCACAGCGCGACCGTCGGCGGCACGGTGGACAGCCACAGCACCCCCATGAGCGCCGAGAAGATCATCACGCTCGCCGTGGTCTTCTCGACCATCACGAACACCGCCATCAGCACCCCGCGCGCCGCGTAGATGCCCACCAGCAGCTCGCGCCGCCGCCAGCGCTGCGACAGCTCCCCCGCCATCAGCGAGCCCGCGATGTTGAACAGCCCGATCAGCGAGATCGACGCCGCTCCCACATAGAGCGGCAGCCCACAGGAATGCACGAAGCCCGGCAGATGCACGGTCAGGAACGACACATGCAGCCCGCAGACGAAGAAGCCGCCGCAGAGGAACCAGAAGGTCGGATCGCGCAGCGCGCCCGACAGCGCCGATCCCGCCGACTCGTCCAGCACGGCGTGTGCTGCCGGCGCCGGCTTGTCGTTCAGCGGCCAGGCGAGCGGCACCATCAGCAGCGCCGCGGCGGCCATCGCGAACAGCGCGCCCTGCCAGCCGAATTGCGCGATCGCCAGCCCGGCCAGCGGCACCACCACGAACTGCCCTGCGGATGACCCGGCGGTGCCCAGTCCCACCGCGCGCCCGCGCTGATGTTCCGGCAGCATGCGCGTGAGGCTCGCGATGATCACCGGCATGCCCGCGGCGGAGACGGCGAAGCCCATGACCAGCGCGGCGAACAGGGTGAACAGCGGCAGATTGGGCGACAGCGCCATGCCGAGGATACCCAGCGCATACAGCACCGCCCCGCCGGCGATCACCAGCCGCCCGCCGATGCGGTCGGCGATCTGGCCGCAGATCGGTTGGAAGATGCCGTTGAACAGCACCTGCCCGCCGATCGCGAGCGCGAAATCCTGGGCCCGCCAGGCGTGCTCGGCGGTCATCGGCGCGAGGAACAGGCCGAAGGATTGTCGCAGCCCCATCGCCAGCATGGCGCCGATCACCGCGGTGGCGATCAGCAGCGCGGGCGGCAGCAGGGTGGCCGTGCGAGTGTTCATGGGGTTGAGTCCAGCGAGTGTCTCAGCCCATTCCACCCTGCGCCTTGTTTCGCGTCCATGGGGCCTGGCGCATGGCAGCCTTGGCCGGTCATGCGCTGCCCGACGGTTGCGAAATCGCAAGCCGCGCCTAGGAAAGGTCGGGGGCGGAGTTCACGTCGCGGCGGTGCCGCGACCCCCCGAACCCCCACCTCCTTTTTTTGGCTACTTGGCGCTGGCCCCTCCCGCACTCTCAGGCGACGCAGCGTTGTCGGGTTCAGAACGGAGCACGCAACGCTTCCCCGTATCCAAAAAAAGGAGGTGGGGGGTCTGGGGGGGGCGCGGCACTGCCGCGACGTGAAGCTCCGCCCCCCAGCTCATTCAATCCCCCGCTCTCGTTTCGTCGCCTCCAAATCGTCCTCGATAAACGACCGGATCAGCTCCTCGATCGATTCCTGCGCCGCGAAGCCGAACAGCCGCGCGCGGTCCGGTTCGAACGCCGCCGGCCAGCCATCCACGATCTTCTGGATATCGACATCCGGCACGAAGCTCACGCGGCTACGCGCCTCGCGCCCCGCGACCTCTTCCAGCGCGTTCAGCATCTTCGCGACGGTGGCGCTGCGACCCGGCGGATTGATGCCGCGGTCGAGGCCGAGCGGCGTGGTGTCCATCGTCGCCGCGTGCAGGAACCATTCCACCGCCGAACGCGGCGAGCAGATCCACACCGCGAAATCCGGCGGCACCGGGCATTCGGTGGCGATGCCCAGCAGCGGCTCCCGGATGATGCCGGAGACGAAGGAGGACGCCGCCTTGTTCGGCCGTCCCGGCCGCACCATCACGGTCGGCAGGCGGATGCTCACCGCGTCGAGGAAGCCGCGGCGCGAGGCGTCCTGCAGCAGCAGCTCGCCGATCGCCTTCTGCGCGCCGTAGGAATTGGTCGGCAGCTGGCGCCCGTCATCCGGCACCACCGCGTCCTGGCCGCCGCTGAAGGACGCCACCGAGGAGGTGAACACCACGCGCGGCGGGCGCGCCAGCGCACGGCAGGCCTGCAGCGCGGCGAGCGTGCCGTGCAGATTCACCCTGAGCCCGAGGTCGAAATCCGCCTCCGCCGCCGCGCTCACCACCGCGGCGAGGTGGAACACCACCTCGGTGTCCTGCGGGATCGCGTGCGCCACCGCGTCCGGATCGGCGACGTCGCCGGCGAGGCAGCGCAGCGGGAAGGGCGAGGGCATGGGCTGGGGCACGGCGAGGTCGAACAGCGTCAGCCCCGTGATGCGGCGGCTGCCGAGCACACCGTCGCGCACCAGGCGCCGCGCCAGCTTGCGGCCCAGGAACCCGGCTCCGCCCAGGATGGTCACCTGCATGCCCCGCCCTCCGTGATGCCTGTTCCGGTTTGGCCCGCGGCGCCTTGCGGCGCAATACTCGGCGCCATGATCCCGAGCCTTCCCTTCCGCTTCCTGCTCAACCGTCGCCATGGCACGCCGGGCATCGTGGTGCTGCCGGAGTCCGGCTATCGCCGGGCGAAGGAGGCGATAGCGGCCTGGCCCGGCTATGCACCGACGCCGCTGCTCGAGCTTGCCGATATCGCCGCCGGCGCGCGGGTCGGTGCGGTGCACTACAAGGATGAGGGCGGCCGTTTCGGCCTCGGCAGCTTCAAGGCGCTGGGCGGCGCCTATGCGGTGGAGCGGCTGCTCATCGCCGAGCTCGCGCGGCGCGGCGTGACCAATGCGGCGACGCCGGCCGAGCTGGAGGCGGGGCAATGGCGCGAGGCGACGCATTCCATCACCGTGACCTGCGCCACCGACGGCAATCACGGCCGTTCCGTCGCCTGGGGCGCGCGGCGCTTCGGCGCGCGCTGCGTCATCTTCGTCCATCACGGCGTCAGCCAGGGGCGCCGCGACGCCATCGCGCGCTACGGCGCGGAGATCCGCGAGGTGCGCGGCACCTATGACGATTCGGTGCGCGCGGCGCAGAAGGAGGCGGAAGCGCAGGGCTGGTTCGTCGTCTCCGACACCTCCTATGCCGGCTACACGGAGATCCCGCGCGACGTGATGCAGGGCTACCGGCTGATGGCGGACGAGGCGGCGGACCAGCTCGCCGCAGCGCCGACCCATGTCTTCATCCAGGGCGGCGTGGGCGGCGTCGCCGCCGCGGTCGCGGTGCAGATGCGTGCACGTTTCGGCGCCGCCGTCCACATCATCGTCGCCGAGCCCGACCGCGCCGCCTGCCTGCTGGCGAGCGCGGAGGCCGGCGAGCCGACCGCCATCGAGGGCGAGCTCGACACCATCATGGCCGGCCTCGCCTGCGGCGAGCCCTCGCTGCTCGCCTGGCAGGAGCTCGAGCGCAGCGCCTTCGGCTTCACGGCGGTCCCGGACGAGGCCGCGATCGCCTGCATGAAGCTGCTCGCCGCCCGCACGCCGCCGGTGGTGGCGGGCGAGAGCGCGGTGGCCGGCCTCGCCGCCCTGCTGCTCGCCGCGCGCGAGCCCTTCGCGCGGTCGGCGCTCGCGCTCGAGGCGGACAGCCGCGTGCTGCTGTTCGGGACGGAAGGCGCGACCGACCCGGCCCTCTATGAACGCCTCGTCGGCAAAGCCCCTTCTTCGAACTGACGGGACATTGTAATCCTGTCGTAAGGGTGCGCAGCTACGCCGCCGCGACCCGAACAGACCGGGGGGAGAGAGAGCCGACATGATGCGCCGCATCCTACTCGCCGCAGCCATAGCGACGCTCGGCCTGGCTGCGCCGACGCGCGCGCAGCAGACCGTGGACATCCAATTCTGGCACGGCCTGCCCCAGCCGCTCGGCGGCCTGCTGGAAGGCTTCGCCGAGGAGTTCAACCGCAGCCAGGCGCGCTACCGCGTGGTGCCGAGCTTCCGCGGCTCCTACCCCGAGACCATGGTCGCCGCGGTCGCCGCCTTCCGCGCCGGCACCGCGCCGCACATCGTGCAGATGTTCGAGGTGGGCACCGGCACCATGATGGCCGCCGGCCGCGCCGTCCGCCCGCTGCACGAGCTGCTCGCCGAGCAGCACGTCGCCATCGACTGGAACGACTATCTGCCCGCGGTGCGCGGCTACTACAGCCTGCCGGACGGGCGGATGATGTCCATGCCGTTCAATTCCTCGACCGCGGTGATGTTCTGGAACAAGGACCATTTCCGCCGCGCCGGACTCGATCCCGAAACACCGCCCAAGACCTGGGCGGAGATCGAGCAGGCGGCGCGGCGGCTGAAGGAGGCCGGCCTCGCCTGCCCGATCAGCACCGCCTGGCCCACCTGGATCATGGTGGAACAGGCGAGCGCGCTGCACGACACGCCGATCGCGACACTCGCCAACGGCTTCGGCGGGCTGAACGCGGAGCTCCGCATCAGCAACCCGCTGCTGACGCGGCATCTGACCAACCTGGTGAACTGGCAACGCGAAGGCCTGTTCCGCTACGGCGGCCGCGACGCCGCCGGCGACGCGCTGTTTCCCTCCGGCGAGTGCAGCATCGTCTTCGCCTCCTCCGGCATCCGCGCGCGCGTGATCCGCGAGGGCCGCTTCGCCTGGGGCGAGGGCATGCTGCCCTACTACGACGACGTCCCCGGCGCGCCGCGCAATAGCATCATCGGCGGCGCCAGCTTCTGGGCGATGAACAAGGGACCGAACGCGACGCGCACTGCGGAGGAATGGCGCGGCATCGCGGAGTTCTTCCGCTTCCTGTCCCAGCCCGAGATCGCCGCGCGCTGGCATACCGAGACCGGCTTCCTGCCGGTGACGCGCACCGCCTATGAGCGCGTGCGGCAGACCGGCTACTACCAGCAGAACACGGGCGCCGACGTGCCGATCGAGCAGCTGCTGCGCGGCGAGATGACCGAGAACACCCGCGGCATCCGCCTGGGCGGCTTCGCCGAGATCCGCAACATCATCCAGGAGGAGCTCGAGCGGTCCTTCCAAGGGCAGCAGACGGCGCAGCAGGCGCTGGCGAACGCGCAGAACCGGGGCAACCAGGTGCTGCGGAATTTCGAGCGGCAGAACCGGTGAAAAAGATTGGGGGGCGGAGATGAACTCCGCCCCCCAAACCCCCCACCTCCTTTTTTTGGGGACTGCGCAGGGCAGCACCAGCGGCGAGGGCAGGGCGTAAGTGCGAAAGACGATCTTCAAGGGGATGCTCCTGCCCTACGCGCTGCTGGCCCCGCAGCTCGCGATCACGCTGGTCTTCTTCTTCTGGCCCGCGGGACAGGCGCTGTGGCAGTCGGTGCAGCGGCAGGATCCCTTCGGGCTGCGCACGGAATTCGCCGGGCTCGACAATTTCGTCGATGTGCTGACCGATGCCGACTACCTCGCCGCCGTCGCGCGCACGCTGGTCTTCTCGCTCGCGGTCACCGCCCTGGCGCTCGGCACCGCCCTTTTCTTCGCCGTGCTGGCGGACAAGCAGATCCGCGGCGCGCGGATGTACCGCACCTTGCTGATCTGGCCCTACGCCGTGGCGCCCGCCGTCGCCGCCGTGCTGTGGCTGTTCCTGTTCCACCCGAGCATCGGGCTGATCGGCCGCGCGCTGAACCAGGCCGGAATCGCCTGGGACTACCGGCTGAACGACACCCAGGCGATGCTGCTGGTCATCATCGCCTCGGCCTGGAAGCAGGTGAGCTACAACTTCATCTTCTTCCTCGCCGGGCTGCAATCCATCCCGCGCGCCGTGCTGGAAGCCGCGGCGATCGACGGCGCGCGGCCCGCCTACCGCTTCTGGACCGTGGTGTTCCCGCTGCTCTCGCCCACCAGCTTCTTCCTGCTGGTGGTGAACCTGGTCTACGCCTTCTTCGACACCTTCGGCGTCATCCACGCGCTCACCCATGGCGGCCCCGGCAAGGCGACAGAGACGCTGATCTACAAGGTCTATGTGGACGGCGTGCAGAATCTCAACCTCGGCGCCTCGGCGGCGCAGAGCGTGATCCTGATGGCGGTGGTGATCGCGCTCACCATGGTGCAGTACCGCTATGTCGAACGGCGCGTGCATTACTGATGGACGCGCTCGCCCGCGCCACCGCCCGCCGGCAACGCATTGACCGCGTGGGGACCCACGCCTGGCTGCTGCTCGGCGTCCTCGTCTTCGCCTTCCCGATCTATGTCACGCTGATCGGATCCACCCACGACGCCTCCACCATCGGCCGCGGCGAGGTGCCCTTGCTGCCGGGCGACCAGACGCTGGAGAACTACGCCCAGGCCTGGTCCGGCAGCGCGGTCGGGCGCTACGCGACCACGCCTGCGGCGCGCATGCTGTGGAACAGCGCGGTCATGGCGCTGCTGATCGCGGTGGGAAAGATCGCGGTCTCGCTGCTCTCCGCCTATGCGGTGGCGTTCTTCCGCTTCCCGGGCCGCAGCCTGGCCTTCTGGATGATCTTCCTCACGCTGATGCTGCCGGTGGAGGTCCGCATCATCCCGACCTTCCAGGTGATGGTGCAGCTCTCGCTCATCAACACCATGGCGGGGCTCACCATCCCGCTGATCGCCTCGGCCACCGCGACGCTGCTGTTCCGGCAGTTCTTCCTGACCATCCCGGACGAATACGTGGAAGCCGCCAAGATGGACGGCGCCGGGCCCTTGCGCTTCTTCCGCGACGTGGTGCTGCCGCTCTCGGTGACGAACATCGCGGCGCTGTTCGTGATCCTGTTCCTCTATGGCTGGAACCAGTATCTCTGGCCGCTGCTGGTGGTGAACGACCGTGCGCTGGAGACCATCGTCGTCGGCCTCACCAAGATGATCGGCACCGGCGATGCGCAGAACGAGTGGAACCTCATCATGGCGACCGCGGTGATGGCGCTGCTGCCCCCTGTGGCCGTCGTGGTGCTGATGCAGCGCTGGTTCGTGCGCGGCCTGACCGAGACCGAGAAGTAGCGCCATGGCGCGGCTCGACCTTCACGCTGTCCGCAAATCCTTCGGCGCCACGGCGGTGCTGCATGGCATCGACCTCGCCGTCGCCGATGGCGAGATGGTGGTGATCGTCGGCGCCTCGGGCTGCGGAAAATCCACCCTGCTGCGCATCGTCGCCGGGCTGGAGAGCCCGACGGACGGGCGCGTGATGATCGATGGGCGCGACGTGACGCCGCTGGAGCCGGCGGACCGCGACATCGCCATGGTGTTCCAGAACTACGCGCTCTATCCGCATATGAGCGTGTTCGACAATATGGCCTACGGGCTGAAGATCCGCCGCATGGCGCGCGAGGAGATCCGCCGCCGCGTGCAGGAGGCGGCGAAGCTGCTCGGCATCGCTGGGCTGCTCGACCGCAAGCCGCGGCAGCTTTCCGGCGGGCAGCGCCAGCGCGTCGCGATGGGCCGCGCCATCGTGCGCGAGCCCAAGCTGTTCCTGTTCGACGAGCCGCTGTCGAATCTCGACGCCAAGCTGCGCGTGCAGATGCGCGCCGAGATCCGGCAGTTGCAGCGCCGCCTCGGCGTGACCTCGCTGTTCGTCACCCATGACCAGGTGGAGGCGATGACGCTCGGCGACCGGCTCGTCGTCATGCATCAGGGCCATGCGGCGCAGGTGGCCTCGCCGATGGAGGTCTGGTCGCGGCCGGCGGACACCTATGTCGCGAGCTTCATCGGCAGCCCGGCGATGAATTTCCTCGATGCGGAGCTGGCGGAGGGCGGCGCCGGTGCGCGGCTGCTGGGTGGGCCGTTGCTGCGCCTGCCCGATGCGCCGCGGCCGGGCGCGGCGGGGCGGCGCCTGGTGCTCGGCATCCGGCCCGAGCACCTGATCGCCGGCGGGGCGGATGCGCTGCCGGTCACGGTGGATCTTGCCGAGCCGCTGGGGTCGGAGACGGTCATTCACGGCCATCTGCCGAACGGGGCGGCGATCACGGCGCGGCTGCCGGGCGCCGTTGCCGCGCAGCAGGCGCTGTCGCTCGCGATCGATCCCGCGGCGCTGCATGTGTTCGATGCGGAGACCGGCAAGCGGCTGTGAGCCCGGCGGTGGGGCGAAGGGAAGCGGCATCAGGTCTCCGGGCAGCCGATCACCACGCGCTGCATGGTGCGCACGCCCTCCGACACCGCGTTCCAGCGCTCGTCGCCGCCGGGCGCGGGGGTGAGCAGGCGCGAGGCCTCGGCGAGGTCGCCGCAGCGCTGTTCCTGCGGCACGCATTGCTCGGCGGCGCCGGTGAGGCGCGCGGTGGCGGCGAAGAAGCGCGCCGAGGCGAGCGCGGGCTGGTCGCGCCGCAGCGTGTCCGCTTCCTGGCGCATGGCGTCGTTGTCCGGGCAGATGGCGGCGCGCGCGGTGTTGGCGCGGCGATCGAACAGCGCGTTGAGCAATTCCTCGCGCCAGGTGTTTCGGCGCGCGGCGGGCACGGCTTCGGCGGCGGCCAGCGCGGCCTGTCCAGACTGCACGGCGCAGTCGCGCAGTGTGCCGCGGCGCGCGGCGTCCAGGTTGGCGGCGGCGGCCTGGCGGCGGCAGGCCTGCGCCTTCAACGCGTGCGCTTCGGCGCATTGCGTGTCGCGCGCGCCTTCGCAGGCTGGCACCTCCACTGCGGCGGCGCCGGGGAAGTCGTTGGCGGCGGTCAGTGCTTGCAGGCGGCGCAGCGCCTGTGCCGCCGGCCGCGCTGCGGCACCGGTGGCGGGCGGCGGATCGGAGGCTGCCGGACTGGCGGCCTGATCGCAGGCTCCTGCGGCCAAGGCCAGTAGCAGAACGCCCATCGGCTTCGCGCGCATCCTGTGCTCCTCCCGGTGCGACTGTGCCGTGCGCCGCCCTCGTTGCGAAGCCTGCCGCTGGTGTTTTCGCGCATTTTCATCCGAGAAGACTGGGGGGCGGAGATGAACTCCGCCCCCCAGACCCCCCACCTCCTTTTTTTGATTCCGGGGAAGCGCGGAGAGCGCCGTTCTCAGCCTGACAACGGCGTGGCGCCTGAGAGTGCGGGAGCCACTCAGCGCCAATAAGCCAAAAAAGGAGGTGGGGGGTCTGGGGGGCGGAGTTCACTCCGCCCCCCAGCTAATTCAGCCCGGGTTGCGGATGAGTCTCCACGCGGGCAGGCTGGCGCGCTTTGCCGAGGGATGCGTCATGGCTTCGACCCTGTTCCGCAATCTGCGCCTGTTCGATGGAAGTGGCGATGCGCTGCGCGAGGGCGTGGAGATCCTGGTCGAGGGCGACCGCGTCAAGGAGGTGGCCGACGCGCCGATCCGCAGCGCCGCGGCGCGTATCGTGGAATGCGGCGGCCGCACGCTAATGCCCGGGCTGATCGACGCGCATTTCCACGCCTATGCCGCCGATGCCGATCTCGGCCGGCTCGAGCGCATGCCGCGCAGCCTGCAAGCCGTGCACGCGGCCCGCAAGCTGGAGGAGGCGCTGGCCCGCGGCTTCACCACGATCCGCGATGCCGGCGGCGCCGATTGGGGCCTCGCCACCGCCTGCGACACCGGGCTGATCCGTGGGCCGCGGCTGCTGTTCCCCGGGCGCGCGCTGTCGCCGACCGGCGGGCATGGCGACATGCGGCCTAATGTGTTCCTCGACCAATTCTGCGGCTGCTGCGCGCCTTCCATGGCGATCAGCGTGATCGCCGACGGGGTCGACGAGGTGCGCAAGGCGGTGCGCGGCGAGCTCAAGCGCGGCGCGCATGCGATCAAGATCATGGCGAGCGGCGGCGTCGCCTCGCCCTCCGATCCGATCTGGGCCCTGCAGTATTCGGAAGAGGAGATCGCGACCGCGGTGTGGGAGGCGAAGGCCTGGCGCAGCTACGTGCTCGCCCATGCCTACACGCCGGAGAGCATCGCGCGCGCCGTGCGCCTCGGCGTGCGCTCGATCGAGCATGCCAACCTGATCGACGCGCCGACCGCGTCGCTGATGGCGGAGAAGGGCGCCTTCGCGGTGCCGACGCTCGTCACCTACGAGGCGCTGGCCGATGAAGGCCCGAGCCTCGGCCTGCCGCCGGAGAGCCAGCGCAAGCTTGCCGACGTGCGCGAGGCCGGGCTGGGCTCGCTGGAGATCCTGAAGCGCGCCGGCGTGCGCATGGGTTTCGGCACCGACCTGCTCGGCGCGATGCATCGCCGCCAGTCCGACGAGTTCGTCATCCGCCGCCAGGTGCTGCCCGCGGCCGAGGTGTTGTGGCAGGCGACCAGCGGCAACGCGGCGCTGGTGCAGCGCGAGGGCGCGCTCGGCGTGGTGCAACCCGGCGCGATCGCGGACCTGATCCTGGTGGAGGGCGATCCCCTCGCCGATATCGGCGTGCTGACCGGCCAGGGCGAGCGCATCCCCTTCGTGATGAAGGCCGGCGAGGCGCTGATCGACCGGCTGCATTGACCGCCTAGGCCCCCTCGGGGCAAGACGGGAGCGGGAGACCGAAGGGGGCGGAGAGTGGCGGCGCGGCGCCTGCTGTTCCGGGGTGCGGTGCTCGGGGCCTATGCGCTGATCCTGGCGCCGGTCCTGTCCGTCATCGTCATCAGCGTGTTCCGGCAGGAGATCGTGTCGTTCCCGCCGGAGGGGCTCACCTTGCGCTGGTACGCCAATGCTTTCGAGAAGCGGGAATTCGCGCGCGGCTTCGTCGAATCGCTGAAGGTCGCGCTGCTCGCCACCGCGATCGGCGTGCCGGTCGGCACGGCGGCGGCCTATGGCATCATCCGCGGCCGCTTGCCGGGGCGCGGGGTGCTGAACACGCTGCTGCTCGGACCGCTCGCCATCCCGGGCGTGGTGACGGGAACCGCGCTCTACCTCTTCTATGTGCGCGCCGAGTTCTGGGTGGATGACGACATCAAGGGCACGCTCGCCGGCCTGGTCGCGGCGCACGTGCTGCTGACCATCCCTTGGACCGTGCGGCTGGTCAGCGCGACGCTGACCGGGCTCGACCGCTCGATCGAGGAAGCGGCTTCCAATCTCGGCGCGCCGCCCTTCACCGTGTTCCGCCGCGTCACCCTGCCGATGCTGCGGCCGGGCGTCGTGGCGGCGAGCCTGTTCTCCTTCATCCAGTCCTTCGAGAATCTCGAGCTCACGCTGCTGCTGGTGGGGCCGGGGCGCACCACCCTGCCGGTCGCCATGCTCAACTACCTGGAATTCCGCGTGGACCCGACGCTCGCCGCGGTCGCCACCATCCAGATCCTGCTGGTGACCGCGCTGATGCTGACCACCGACCGCTTCGTGAAGCTTTCGCGGGTGGTGTGATGGCGTCCCTGCAACTGGATGGCCTTTCCAAGCGCTACGGCACCACCACGGCGGTAGAGCGCGTGGACCTCGCGGTCGCGCAGGGCGAGCTGATCGCGCTGCTCGGGCCGTCGGGCTGCGGCAAGACTACCACCTTGCGCATGGTGGCGGGCTTCGTCGCGCCGAGCGCCGGACGCGTGCTGATCGGCGGCAAGGATGTCACGCGCCTGCCGCCGCATGCGCGCGACACCGGCATGGTGTTCCAGTCCTACGCGCTGTTCCCGCACATGACGGTGGCGGAGAACACCGCCTTCGGCCTCGAGATGCGGAAAGTGGGCCGCGCCGAGCGCGAGACGCGCGTGGCGGAAGCGCTGCGCCTGGTGCGCCTGTCGCATCTCGCGGAGCGGCTGCCGCGGCAGCTCTCCGGCGGCCAGCAGCAGCGCGTGGCGCTGGCGCGCGCGCTGGTGATCAACCCCGCGGTCTTCCTGCTGGACGAGCCGCTGTCGAATCTCGACGCGAAATTGCGCGCCGAGGTGCGGCTGGAGATCCGCATGCTCCAGCGGCGGCTCGGCCTCACCACGCTGTTCGTCACCCACGACCAGGAAGAGGCGCTGACCATGGCGGACCGCCTGGTGGTGATGGATCACGGGCGGGTGCGGCAGATCGGCAGCGCCGAGGCGCTGTACGAGGCGCCGGCGGATGCCTTCGTCGCCGGCTTCATCGGCCGCTGCAACCTGGTGCCGGGCGCGCCGGAAGGCGAGGGGCAGTTCCGCGCCGAACGCGGCAGCCTGCTGCCCTGCGACACGGCGAACGCACCGCGCGGGCCGGCGATTCTCGCCTTGCGTCCCGAGCGCATCGCCCTCTCGCGCGGTACGGGCGCCGGCGTGGCGGGGCGCGCCGTGGCGGTGACCTATCTCGGGGCGCAGTGCGAATGGCGCGTCGATCTCGGCGGCACGGTGCTGGTGGTCACCGGCGCGGCGCCGCCGCCCGGTTCACCGCTGCACGGGCTTGCGCCGGGCGAGCCGGTCACGCTCAACTGGCCCGCCTCCGCCGCCCGCCTGCTGCCGGCCGAGACGCTGGACGACGACGCACAACCCTGAGCCGGAGAGCACCGCCATGACGATCAGCCGCCGCCACGCTCTCGCCGCCGCCGCGGCGATGACCGCCGGCCTGCCGCGTTTCTCCAACGCGCAATCCGCCCAGCTGGTGGTCGGCACCTGGGGCGGCGATTACGGGGAGCTGCTGCAGCAGACCATCGACCGTCCGCTTGCGGCGCCCGCCGGAATCGAGGTGGTGCAGGACGTCGCCTCGGCGCCGCCGCGCAAGACCAAGCTGCTCGCCGAGCGCCAGGCGCGCCGCGGCAGCATGGATGTCGCGGCGCTGTCGGACAGCGACATGTTCGAGATCGCGCAGCAGAACGTGTTCGAGCAAGTGCCGGAAGGCCAGCTCCGCCGCATGCAGGCGGTGATCCCGGCGCTGAAGAAGTCCTACGCCGTGCCGCACATCTATTCGGCGAAGGTTATCCTCTACAACCCGAACCGCGTGAATCCCGCACCGCAATCCTATGCCGATCTGTGGGATCCGAAATGGCGCGGCCGCATCGGCCTCTCCGATCTGCTCTATGCGCAGTACACGGAGACCGCGGCGCTGGTCGGCGGCGGCAGCGTCTCGAACTTCGAGCCCGCCTGGGCGAAGCTGCGCGAATGGAAGGCGCTCGGCGCCCGCGTCTATCCCTCCAACGAGGCGCTCGCCGCGGCGCTGCAGAGCGAGGAGGTGTGGCTTTCCGTGATGTGGCTCGCGCGCGGCTTCATGTGGCGCAGGGCGGGCATTCCGGTGCGCCACGCCGTGCCGCGCGAGGGCGCGACCTCCATCGCCTTCGAATTCGCGGTGCCGCGCAACGCGCGCAACAAGGAAGCCGCCTGGCGCTGGATCGACATCACGCTGGATCCGCGCGCCCAGGTCGGCTTCGCCGACCGCATGGGCTACCTGCCCACCGTCACCGACGCACCGCTGCCGCCCGAGCTCGCCGAGCAGATCAGCCTGACGCCCGAGCAGCGCGAGCGGCTGCTGACGCCGGACTACGGCTATGTCGCGGCGAACCACCAGCGCATCCTCGATTTCTGGAACCGCGAGTTCAAGGGCTGAGCGCTTGCTGCGTTCCGCCTCCCTGGTGCTGCCGGCGACCCTGCTGCTGTGCGGGTTGCTGGTGGCGCCGATGGCCTTCCTGTTCCGTATCAGCCTGAACACCTACAGCGCGCAGACGCTGATGGTGGAGGCGCTGGACCCGGGCAACTACATCCGCGCGGTGGCCGACCCCTACTACCGGGGCGTGCTCGCCACCACGTTGGTGGTGGCGCTGCTCTGCACCGCGCTGTCGCTCGTCATCGCCTTTCCCGCCGCGTATTGGCTCGCGCGCATGCAAAGCGGGTGGAAGAGCCTCGCGGTGATCTTCACGCTGTTCCCGCTGCTGGTCGGCAACGTCGTGCGCGCCGCCGGCTGGATGGCGCTGCTCGGACGCGGGGGCGCGCTGAGCGCGGCGCTGCGCGCGCTGGGGCTGGCGGAAGCGGAGGGCGTGCAGCTTCTCTACACGCCGAGCGCCGTCGTCATCGGCACGGTCGCGGTGGTGGCGCCTTACATGATCCTGACGCTGGCGGCGGTGATCGAAGGCATCCCGCAACAGCTCGAGGAAGCCGCCGCCAATCTCGGCGCACAGCCGATGACGGTGTTCCGGCGCGTCATCCTGCCGCAGGCGATGCCGGGCGTGATCGCGAGCGCCGTGCTGGTGTTCATCCTCTGCATGAACGCCTATGCGACGCCCGTGCTGCTCGGCGGCCCGCAATTCAAGATGATGGCGCCGGCGGTGTACGACCAGTTCGTGCTCGGGACCAACTGGCCGTTCGGCGCGGCCTTGGCGTTCATCCTGCTCGTCGTGACTCTGGGCCTCGTCACTTTTGGTGGGGCGGCACTTGGGCGCGAACGGCGATAGAAAGAGCTGGGGGGCGGAGCTTCACGTCGCGGCAGTGCCGCGACCCCCCCAGACCCCCCGCCTCCTTTTTTTGGTGACTTGGGACTCGTGGAGAGCGCAGTTCTCCACGAGCCAACGCTGTGCAGGTGGAGAGTGCGGAAGGCGCCACCCTTCTCAACAAGACAACGGTGCGGCGTTGCAGACTGCGGCTGCCACTCGGCGCCAAGTCGCCAAAAAAAGGAGGGATGGGGTCTGGGGAAGGGAGTTCATCTCCCTTCCCCAGTCTTCTTCATCATCGGAAGTCCCGGCTGGCAGGGAGCCGCACCGGCGTGCGCGGATCGGGGTTGCGCGGCGGGTGGCGGCTGTCGTCGGCGTGGGACAGCGTGCTGCGCCAGCGGGTCTCGTCGATCATGTGCAGCCGGTCGAGCAGGTCGGAGCGGTCGGTCAGGCGCTTCACCAGCAGGTGGATGATCGGCACGGCGCTGGCGTCGTGGCGCTCCACCGTGCCGTCCGCGATGAGCAGGCGGGAGGCGACGACCTCGGCGCGGAAGCGCTCGGCGATCGCGGGATACAGCACGAGATTGGCGGCGCCGAATTCGTCCTCGACGGTGAAGAACACCACGCCGGCGGCGCTGCCGGGGCGCTGGCGCACCAGCACCAGGCCGGGCAGGCGGAACCGACGGCCCTGCCTGGCATCGCGCAACGCGCGCGTGTCGGCGAGGCCGAGCGCGTCGAGCTCGGGCCGCAGCAGCGCCAGCGGATGTGCGCGCAGGGTGAGGCCGGTGCCGGCGTAGTCGAGCACGGTCTGCTCGCCGAGCGTCGCGCGCGGCAGGCGCGGCGGTGCCTCGGCGCCTTCCGCCGCGGCGAGCGGCGGCGCCGGTGCGCTGAGCGCCGCGGCGTCCCACAGCGCGGCGCGGCGGTCGCGGTCGAGCGAGCGGAAGGCATCGGCGCGCGCCAGCGCCTCGAGCGCGCCGCGGTCGAGCTGTGCGCGCCGCGCGCAGTCGGCGAGCGAGGCGAAGGGGTTTTGCGCGCGCGCGGCCTCGATCGCCTCGCCGGCGGTCTTGGCGAGACCGGAGACCTGCCGCAGGCCGAGGCGCAGCGCGAGGCCGCCGGCGGAGTCCGCGTCCTCCTCCAGCCCGCAATCCCAGTCGCTGTGACTCACATCCACCGGCCGCACGCGCACGCCATGTTCCTCTGCGTCGCGCACCAGCTGCGCGGGGGCGTAGAAGCCCATGGGCTGGCTGTTGAGCAGCGCGGCGGTGAAGATCGCCTGGTGATAATGCTTCACCCAGGCGCTGGCATAGACCAGCAGGGCGAAGGACATGGCGTGGCTTTCGGGGAAGCCGTAGCTGCCGAAGCCTTCGATCTGGCGGAAGCAGCGCTCGGCGAAGTCCAGCGGATAGCCGCGGCGCGTCATGCCGGCGATGAATTTCTCGCGGAAGGCCGCGACCTTGCCCTCGTTGCGGAAGGTCGCCATGGCGCGGCGCAGCTTGTCGGCCTCGGAGGCGCTGAAATCGGCGGCCTCGATGGCGATCTTCATCGCCTGTTCCTGGAACAGCGGCACGCCGAAGGTCTTCTCCAGCACCTTGGGCAGGCGGTTGGGGCGGCCGTCGGTGGGTTCGGGGATGTCGTGGCTTTCCAGCCCGTCGCGGCGGCGCAGATAGGGATGCACCATGTCGCCCTGGATCGGACCGGGGCGCACGATCGCGACCTCGATGACGAGGTCGTAGAATTGCGTCGGCTTGAGGCGCGGCAGCATGTTCATCTGCGCGCGGCTTTCCACCTGGAAGACGCCGATCGCGTCGGCGCGCTGCAGCATCCCGTAGATCGCCGGGTCCACCGGCTTCAGGTGGTGCAGCTCGACCTTGCGGCCGTGGTGCTTCGCGATCAGGTCGAAGGCGCGGCGCAGGCAGGTGAGCATGCCGAGGCCGAGCACATCCACCTTAAGGATGCCGAGCGCCTCGACATCGTCCTTGTCCCATTCGATGGTGGTGCGGTCCTTCATCGCCGCGTTGGTGACCACCGCGAGCTCCACCAGCGGGCCTTCGGTGATGACGAAGCCGCCGACATGGGTGGAGAGATGGCGCGGGAAGTCCTGGATCTCGTCGGCGAGCTCGAGCGCCATGCGCAGGCGCGGATCGAGATCGGGGTCGAGGCCGCGATCGGCGGCGACGTCTTCCATGGCGCGGTCGCCATGCGGGCCCCAGACCTCGCGGGCGAGGCCGGCGGTGACGTCCTCGGTGAGGCCGAGCGCCTTGCCGACCTCGCGGATGGCGCCGCGCGGGCGGTAGCGGTTCAAGGTGGCGCAGATGGCGGCGCGCTCGCGGCCGTAATGCTGGTAGATGTGCTGGATGACCTCCTCGCGCCGCTCGTGCTCGAAATCCACGTCGATGTCGGGTGGCTCGCCGCGTTCTTCCGAGATGAAGCGCTCGAACAGCAGGTCGTGGGTTTCGACATCGGCGGCGGTGATGCCGAGGACGTAGCAGACGGCGGAATTCGCCGCCGAGCCGCGGCCCTGGCAGAGGATGTCCTGGCTGCGCGCGTAGCGCACGATCTTGTGGACGGTGAGGAAGTAGGGCGCGTAGTCGAGCTTGCGGATCAGCGCGAGCTCGTCGGCGATGCGCTTGCGGAGCTTGTCGGAGACGCGGTTCGGCCAGCGTTCGGCGAGCGCCTCGGCGACGCGGGCTTCCAGCGTGTCCTGCGCGCTGCGGCCGGCATCGAGGATCTCGTGCGGGTATTCGTAGCGGAGCGTGCCGAGGTCGAAGCGGCAGGCCTCGGCGACGCGCATCGTGTTGGTCACCGCCTCCTCGTGGCCGCGGAACAGGCGGAGCATTTCCGCGGGCGATTTCAGATGCGCCTCGGCATTGGCCTCGGCGGCGAAGCCGAGCGAATCCACGGTGGTGCGCAGGCGGATGGCGGTGAGGACATCGGCGAGGCGGCGGCGCCGCGGCGCGTGGTAGCGCGTGCCACCGGCGGCGAGCAGCGGGGCGCCGAGCTGCGCCAGCGCATCGAGCCGCTTGTGGTCGTCGCCGCGGAAGCGGTGCGCGACGGCGAGGAACAGCGGCAGCGCCAGCCGAGGGCGCAGCGCGGCCGCGTCCTGGCGCAGCCGCGCAGAAAGATCGGCGTTTGCATCCTCCGGCGCCACCAGCGCCAGCACCTGGCTTTCGGCAAGCGCGAGCAGGTCTTCGCGCGCGATGCGGCATTCGCCTTTCGGTGCGGCCATGCGGCCCTGCGAGAGCAGCCGCGCGAGGCGGCCATAGGCGGCGCGGTCGGTGGGCCAGGCGAGATATTCGCAGCCGTCGCCCAGGCACACCCGCGTGCCTGGCACGAAGCGCATGCCGCGTTCCTTCGCCTCGACATGCGCGCGCACCACGCCGGCGAAGGAGTTGCGGTCCGCCACGCCGATGGCGGCGTGGTCGAGATGCTGCGCGGTCGCGACGATCTCCTGCGGATGCGAGGCGCCTTCGAGGAAGGAGAAGTTCGTCAGCGCCCCGAGTTCGGCGTAAGCGATCATGAGCGTTCCGCCTCGGCGGCACCGCGGCGTTCAGCGAAGTTCGCATGCGCGCGTTCCGCCTCACCGGCCATCGAAAAGCGGCGCCACCCCCAACCTGTTCCTTGGTTCGGCTGAAGGCGCCGTTCCTTCGTCCCGGCCACGCAATCGCAGCGCGCGGCGGGGGTGACGGTGTCAAGGATCGGCGAAGCCGACCGGCGCAGCCGGCGCGCAGCGTCCTTGATACCGGCGCCGCCGCCGCGCGACGCTGGAGCGAAACCGGGCGCTGCAACGCGCGTGGTTGCTGCGGATGGCCCGGCAGGTCCGTGGGACGCGACCGAGCGGCATCGGTGCTCGGTCTTTGTGGTGCTGGCGGCGTCGCTGCGCGATGCGCGGCGCTGCCGGGGCGCTGGAGTGCGCATGATCGCCGCGGGGGTCATCGTGCGTGCGCGCGCGGCGGGCCCGCGGAACGCGGCTGGGCGAGATCGGGTGCCACCGCTGCGCGCCGCTCGACGCAAGCGGGGTGGTGCAATCCGCGCGCTCACGGCAGGTACCCATGCAGATACCAACGCGCTTCCGCGCCCGGCGCATCGAAGCCGACGCGGCACAGCCAGAGCCGCGCGCCGGTGGCGAGCTCGACGCGATAGTAGTCGCGCATCGGCCGCTCCGGCGGGTCGCGCCACCATTCGGGCTCCACGCGTTCCGGCCCTTCCGCGCGCAGCACGCGGTGGGAGACGCGCCCGAGGCGCACCAGGCGCGGCGGCCCGTCCGGCACTTCCGCCATGGCGGTGACGCGCAGCGGGCGGCGCAGCAGGCGCACCGGGCGCGGCCGCGCGGCCCAGCCTTGCGGCACGGTCACGCTCTCGAAGGCGCTGACGCGCGCGACTTCGCGTTCGGGCCAGTGGCTCGCGCGCGGCGCGGGCCGCCAGACGCGCACGCGCTGGGAGAGGCGGTCCAGCAATTCCGCCAGCGCCTCGCGCCGTGCCTCGCGCGCGCCGAGGCCGAGGCCGGATTGCGCGCCGGCGAGCGCCTCCACCTGCCAGGCTTCCAGCGCCAGGCGGTCGTAGCCGCAATCGGGTTCCAGCCGTTCCAGCCGCTGCGCGAAGAGCCGGCCGAGATGGGCGGGGTCGCGGCTGGCGAGGCCGGTGCCCACCGCGATCTCCTGCACCGTGCCATCGACGCGGAAGGCGCTGAGCCCGACGCGGCGCGCGCCGCTTCCGGTCTCGCGCAGCTTGCGGCAGAGGGCGTCCAGCAATTCCGCGACGACGAGGTCGATCGACTCGCGCGTGGCGATGGGCTCGGCGAAGTCGCGATGCACGCCGAGCTCCGGCGGCGGGCGCAGCGGGCTGATCGGGCGGGCGCGGCGGCCCATCGCCTCGTCCAGTGCGGCGGCGAGGCCGGCGCCGAAGCGCCGCACCAGCCCCGCCCGCGGCTGCGCCGCGACCGCGCCGATGCTGCGCAGGCCGAGGCCGTGCAGCGCGGCGGCGAGGTCCTCCTCCAGCCGCAGGGCGAAGAGCGGCAGCGGCGCGACGGCCTCCGCCGCGCCGCCCGGCGGCACCACGCGCTGGACGCCGGCGCGCGCCAGCACCGCGGCGGCCATCGGCGCGTCGGCCAGCGCGGCGATGGCGGTGAGGCCCTGGCGCGCCAGGTGCTGCACGACCGTGTCCAACAGCGCTTCCTCGCCGCCGAAGAGATGGGCGACGCCGGTGACGTCCAGCAGCAGCCCCTGCGGCGGATCCAGCGCGACCAAGGGCGTGAAGCGCAGAGTCCAGAGCGCGAGCCGCTCGAGGAAGGCGGCATCGCCGGCGGGGTCGGCGGGCTCGAGCACGAGATCGGGCAGGATGGCCTGGGCATCCGCCAGGGCCTGGCCGGCATGCACGCCCGCGGCCTCGGCCTGTGCGCTGGCCGCGGTGACCAGCCGCCGCGGGCCATCCACGCCCCATAGCGCGAAGGGCTCGGACTCTCGCCGCAGCCGCTCCACGGGGAGACGCGGCAGGTGCAAGGCCAGGTGGCGGCGCTCCGAGAGGGGCTCCGCCCCTCTCGGGCTCTCCCCGCCGGGGGGCGGAGGCGCCCCCCGGACCCCGCCTGGGAAGAACAGGTCCGGGGAAGCGGGAGGGGCACGGAATTCGCGTGGAGATGGTGCGCCGGCTGCGTCCCTCCCGCTTCCCCGGACCTCTCCCCTCGGGGTCTGGGGGGCGAGTTCGCCCCCCAGCGGGGAGGGCCAGGAGGGGCAGAGCCCCTCCTGGCCGACATCGGGCGTCTCGCAGCAGCGGCGCCTCATGCGGAGGCCCGCCGGCGCCGCGCGGGGGCGGCGGGCTCTTCGTCGGTGGCGAGGGTGCCGGGCCCGGCGCGCCAGGTGGCGTGCCAGGTGGCGGGCTTGCCGCCGCGGCAGCGCAGCAGCTCGAGCTTCCAGCGGGGGTCGCCGAGGTCGTGCGCGCTGGTGCTGTCGCCGGCGGCCGAGCCCACCCGCCAGCGGGTCAGCGCCGCGGTGGGGGCGGGGGCTTCGGTGTCGGCGCGCAGCAGCAGGCCGAGCGCGCCGCCGGCCTCGGCGGCGAGCTGGAGGCGGCGGGCGGTGGTGAGGTCGAGCTCGGGCGCCATCAGCAGGGCGGCGGCGATGGCGGGGCAGCGCAGGCATTCCTCCATGGCCCAGAGCGCGTCCTGCGGGCGGGGGGCGCGGACCAGGACGAGCGCGGCGGGGGAGAGGCCGAAGCGGGCGAGGCCGGGGGGCCAGGCGTCCGGGTCGGGGGCGATCCACAGCACCGGGCCGGCGGCGCGGGCGAGGAGGAGGGCGGCGAAGCCGGCGGCGGCGCCGGGCTCGGCGGCGAGGATCTCGTGCAGCGCGGCGCGCGGCAGGCCGCCCCAGGGGAGGGCGGCGTCGATCGCCGGGCTCAGGGGGAGGGCGGTGTCGCCGCGCGCCTCCAGCGCCGCGCCGCTGCGGTCGAGCCGGGCGATGCGGGCGCGCAGCGCAGCGAGCAGGGCCGGGCGGTCGAGGGCGTGCCCGGGCGGCGGGTCCGGGCTAGGGTCAGGGGTGGGATCGGGGTGATTGGGATCGGGGCGAGAGGACATGGTGGAAGGGGACATGGGTGGGGGGTATCCATGTTCCCTTTATGTTCCATCCAAGCCTTTGCAGGGTCAAGGCCGGCGTATGGGGGCGCGGCGATGGGGCGCGCCGCCCGGCCGCGTGGCGGAGGCGTCGGGGCGCCGTCAACCAGGGCGCGCCGTCATGCGGCTGCCATGATGGGGTGGGCCGTCATGCGAGGTGCCGCCATGGGGGCATGCCGTCATGCGGGGGGCCGTGATGGGGTATGCCGTCATGCGGGGGGCCGCGATGGGATGCGCCGTCATGCAAGGCGCCGTCACGGCTGCGCCGTCATCCGGAGAGCCGTGATGGGGTGCGTCGTCATGCGGAGCGTCGTCTTGGGGTGCGCCGTCATGGGGGGCGCCGCCATGCGGGGTGCCGGCCTGGCATGCGCCTCTGTCCTGCTCCTGCTCGCGGCGGGGCCGCCGGCGCCGGCGCAGGAGCTGCGGGCGCCGCCCCGCGGCGCGCTCCGGCCCGGAATCGGGCCGGAGGATCCGCGGCAGCCGGTCGATCCCGCTAGCGCGCCCTGGCAGTCCCTGCTGCGCGTCCAGACCGAGCTGGGGGGCCGCTGCACCGGCACCCTGATCGCGCCGGACAAGGTGTTGACCGCGGCGCATTGCCTGCTGGCGCGGAACCGGGCGCAGTTCGTCCAGCCGGGCTCGGTGCATGTCCTGCTGGGCTATCACCTCGGCGCCTGGGCCGCGCATGGGCGGGTCGCGTCCTACCGGCTGGGGCCGGGCTTCGCCGCGCAGCCGATGGGGCCGGCCGGGGCGGACTGGGCGGTGCTCACCCTCGAAGCGCCGCTCAACCAGGCCGCGCCGCTGCCCCTGGTCCGGCGCATCCCGCAGTCCCGCGAGGCGGTGACCCTGGGCGGGTATCAGCAGGATCGCCCGGAGGTGATCCTCGCCCATGCGGCGTGCCACATCACCGGCCGGATGCGCGGGGAGGCCGCAAGCATCGTGCTGCTGCACGACTGCGCCGGCACCCGCGGCAGCAGCGGCGCCCCGGTCCTGGTGCAGCTCGAGGACCGCAGCTGGGGCGTGCTCGGCCTGGCGACGGCGCTGGCCTCGCCGGGGATCGGGCTGGCGATCCCGGCGATGGCCATCGAAGCCGGGCCGTGAAGGCCGGGGGACCTTGCCGAGGGGCCCCGCACACCCGACCATCTTGGCAGGAAAAGGAACCGCGACATGGACAGGCTTGCCTGGGGCACCGTGGATGGCTTCGCCGAGGCCGTCGGCAACACGCCGCTGATCCGGCTGCGCCGCGCCTCCGAGGCGACGGGCTGCGAGATCCTCGGCAAGGCGGAGTTCATGAACCCGGGCGGCTCGGTGAAGGACCGCGCGGCGCTCGGCATCATCCAGGACGCCGAGGCGCGCGGCCTCCTGGTGCCGGGCGAGCCGGGGACCGTGGTGGAGGGCACCGCGGGAAACACCGGCATCGGGCTGACGCTGGTCGCGAATGCGCGGGGCTACCGCTCGATCATCGCGGTGCCGGAGACGCAGAGCCGGGAGAAGCTCGACTTCCTGCGCATGATCGGCGCCGACCTCAGGCTGACCCAGGCCAAGCCCTATGCCGACCCGGGGAACTACGTGCATGTCTCGCGCCGGCTGGCGGAGGAGATGGCGGCCAAGGGCGGCAAGGTCATCTGGGCCAACCAGTTCGACAACCTCGCCAACGGCATCGCCCATGAGCAGACCACGGGGCCGGAGATCTGGGCGCAGACCGCGGGCCGCGTGGACGCCTTCACCTGCTCCTGCGGCACCGGGGGCACGCTCGCCGGGGTGGGGCGGGCGCTCAAGGCGAAGCAGCCGGGGGTGCGCATCGTGCTCGCCGACCCGATGGGGAGCGCGCTGTATTCCTGGGTGAAGACTGGGGCGCTGAAGGCCGAGGGGAACTCGATCACCGAGGGCATCGGCCAGGCGGCGCGGGTGCCGGGCAACCTGGAAGGTGCGCGCAACGTCATCGACGACGCGGTGCAGATCGGCGACCCGGAGGCGCTGGAACAGGTCTACGACCTGCAGATCCATGAGGGCATCTCGATCGGCGGGTCGGCGGGGATCAATGTCGCCGCGGCGATCCGGGTGGCGAAGGAGATGGGGCCGGGACACACCGTGGTGACGATCCTCGCCGATGGCGGGGCGCGGTACCAATCCAAGCTGTTCAACCCCGCTTTCCTTCGCGAGAAGAACCTGCCCGTGCCACCCTGGCTCGCCTGATGGAACTGATCGAGCTCGCCCGCACCATCCGCGCCCGCGACCCGGCCCGCCCGAGCTGGCCGGAGGCGATCCTCTGCTATGCCGGGCTGCATGCGGTGCTGTGGCACCGCATCGCCCATGCGCTGTGGCGGCTCGGGCTGCGCGGGCTCGGGCGGTGCGTGTCGCATCTCGGGCGGTTCCTGACCGGGATCGAGATCCATCCCGGCGCGGTGATCGGGCGGCGGCTGTTCATCGACCACGGCATGGGCGTGGTGGTCGGGGAGACCGCGGAGATCGGCGACGACGTGCTGATCTATCACGGCGTCACCCTGGGCGGGCTCTCGGGGCAGCCGGGGAAGCGGCACCCGACGATCGGCAGCAACGTGGCGATCGGCGCCGGCGCCCAGGTGCTGGGGCCGATCCGGGTGCATGACGGGGCGCGGATCGGGGCGAATGCGGTGGTGGTGCGGGACGTCCCGGCGGGGGCGACGGTGGTGGGCATCCCGGCGCGGCCGCCGAGCGAGAGCTGCGCCGACCCGACGGTGGGGTATGGGCTGACGCGGCCGGAGCTCGACCCGGTGGGCGAGCAGCTCGCGGCGCTCCGGGCCGAGGTGGCGCTGCTGCGGGCCGAGCTGCGGGAGGCGCAGCGGCAGCCGGAGCGGATGGGCGAGCGGGACTGAGGCCGCGCTGCGGGTTTCCCGTAGCGGTTTCGGCGCGGAGTCCGGGCGGCCCGTAGCGCGGCGTGACGCGGATTGCGGGCGGCCCGTATGGCCGCAGGGGGCGGATTGCTGGCGGCCCGTATCGCCGCGCCGCCTGGAATCGGGCGAAACGCCAGGCTGCGCCTGGGTTTTGGGCGAGGGCTGCGGGATACCCGTAGCGCCGTGCGGGCGACCTGGCGACGCCCGTCGGAACCCGGGCGCGGTGGCGATCCGGGCGAAGGCGGCGGGATGCCGGCGCGCGACGGCGGGACACAGTGGAACAGGCCGCGCCGGGCTTCCGCGGGCGCCGGCCAAGGGCTGCGGGATGGCCGTCTCGCGGTGGGTGGGCGAGGTCGCGACGCATCAGAACAGGGCGAGCTGGGCTTCGAGCTGCTTCGCCAGCGCCGCCTCGGGGACGCGGAATTGCGAGCAGTCGAGCGTCGGGACGCCCATGGCGCGGCGGTCCAGGCCGGACTTCTTGAGGGCCACCGTGAAGCGCTGGGCGAGCATGTCGGCATAGGCGCCGGTGCCGGTCTGGCGGATGCGGAAGCGGCTGTCGTAGAGCGCGCCGCCACGGGTTTCCCGCACCAGGGCGAGCACGCGGGCGGCGCGGTCCGGGTAGTGGCGGGCGAGCCAGTCCTCGAACAGCTGCTTGATCTCGTGCGGCAGGCGGAGCAGCACATAGCCCGCGCTGTCGGCGCCGTGCTCGGCGGCGGCGGCGAGGATGCGCTCGAGCTCGGCATCGTTGATGCCGGGGATCATCGGGGCGGCGAGGATGCCGGCCGGCACGCCCGCCGCCTTCAGGGCGCGGACGGCGTCGAGCCGGCGCTGCGGGGTGGCGGCGCGCGGCTCCATGATGCGGGCGAGCTTCGGGTCCAGCGTGGTGACGGAGAGGCAGACACGCGCCAGGTTGCGTGACGCCAGGCGCTGCAGGATGTCGATGTCCCGGACCACGCCGGCGGATTTGGTGACGATGGTGACCGGGTGGCTGAAGCGGTCCAGCACCTCCAGGATCTGGCGGGTGAGCTGGAGGGTGCGCTCGACCGGCTGGTAGGGATCGGTGTTGGTGCCGAGGCCGATCGGGCGCGGGGCGTAGCCGGGCTTGCGCAGCTCCTTCTCGAGCAGCGCCGCGACCTCCGGCTTGTAGAGAAGGCGGGTCTCGAAATCGAGGCCGGGGGAGAGGCCGAGATAGGCATGGGTCGGGCGAGCGAAGCAGTAGACGCAGCCATGCTCGCAACCCCGGTAGGGGTTGATCGAGCGGTCGAAGCCGACATCGGGGGAGGTGTTGTAGGCGAGCGCCGAGCGCGAGCTGTCCTTGGTGAGGGTGGTGGGGAGCGGGGGAAGATCGGCGAAGGCGGCTTCCAGGGTGGACCAGCCATCGTCGAAGGGCTCGCTGGCGGCGCGGTCGAAGCGGACAGGGGGATTGATGCCCGCGCCACGGCCCTTGCGCGCGGCGGACGGCATGGGGTGTGCGGCCGGCGGGCGGGGTGGGGTCCGGGAGCGGGAGCCGAGCGTGCCGTTGAACGTCCCGTCGGGCATGTGTGTTCCCTTTCCGTTCATGGCGAGTGTGGCCGTGAAGGGGTCCGGGAGTCAAGAACACAACACGAACTTATCGTTAAAGCGCTCGGGCGCCACGATCCGCGCCCATGAGGGAAAAGCGTGAACAAGGCCTTGGCGGAACCCTTGGCGCGCCATTCGCCGAACAGCGCGCCGGCCAGCGCGCCGAACTCGTGGCGGTAATCCCCACCCTCGACGCGGCACGCGACCTGCCCGCCGTCCTTGCGGCCCTCGAAGGCGTGCCGGTGGTGGTGGCCGATGGCGGCAGCCGCGACGGCACCCCCGCACTCGCCGAGGCGGCCGGGGCGCGCCTGGTGCGGGCGCCCCGCGGCAGGGGCGTGCAGCTCGCCGCAGGCGCCGCTGCCGCCGCGGCCGCCGGCGGCGAATGGCTGCTCTTCCTGCACGCCGATACGGTGCCGGGGCCAGGATGGCGCGAGGCCGCGGCGCACTTCATGGCGGACCCGGCCAACGCGGAACGGGCGGGCTATTTCCGCTTCGCCCTGGCCGACGGGTCGGCCGCCGCCCGGCGGCTGGAGCGGGTGGTGGCGTGGCGCTGCCGGACCCTGGCGCTGCCCTATGGCGACCAGGGGCTGCTGATCGCGCGCCGCTTCTACGAGCAGACCGGCGGCTTCCGGCCGCTGCCGCTGATGGAGGATGTCGAGCTGGTGCGGCGGATCGGGCGGCGCCGCCTGGTGGCGCTGGACGCCGCCTTCGTCACCTCCGCCGCGCGCTGGCAGGCGGAGGGGTGGATGAAGCGCTCGGCCCGCAATCTGGCCTGCCTCGGGCTGTGGTGGCTCGGCGTGCCGGAAGAGCGGATCGCACGGATCTACCGGCCCAGGGAGAAGCGGGGCCCATGAAGCGGGCGGTCGGCGCCGGTCCGGGCGCGGAGGAGGAATGCGCGGTGAGCGAGATGGCGAAGATGCTGGCCGGCGCGCCCTACGACCCCGCGGCGCCGGAGATCCAGGAGGCGCTGGCGGCGACGCAGCGCTGGCTCGCGCGCTACAACGCCATGCTCGGCGCGGATGAAGCGGCGCGGCGGAGCGTGCTGGCGGAGCGGCTCGGCGCGCTGGGCGCAGGCAGCGTCATCCGGCCGCCCTTCCATTGCGACTACGGCTTCAACATCCGCCTCGGCGCCGGCGTGTTCCTGAATTTCAACTGCGTGATCCTGGACGTGGTGGCGGTGACGATCGGCGACGGCACGCAGATCGGCCCCGCCGTGCAGATCCTGGCCGCGGACCATCCGCGCGACGCCGCAACCCGGGTGGCCGGGCTGGAATTCGGGCGCCCGGTGCGGATCGGACGCAACGCCTGGATCGGCGCCGGGGCGATCATCCTGCCGGGCGTCAGCATCGGCGACGCGGCGGTGATCGGGGCGGGGAGCGTGGTGACGCGCGATGTCCCTGCCGGCGCGACGGCATTCGGCAACCCGGCGCGGGTGCGGGGGGCGGCGAAAAAGATCGGGGAAGGGATATGAACGTCGCGGCAGTGCCGCGACCCCACTCACCCCATCCCTCCTTTTTTTGGCTACTGGGCGCTGGTGGCTCCCGCACTCTCAGGCGACGCAGCGTTGTCGGGCGGAGAACGGCGCTCGCCACCCGTCCCAAGTATCCAAAAAAAGGAGGTGGGGGGTCTGGGGGGCGGAGTTCACTCCGCCCCCCAGTCTTTATTTTCCGCGCCTGCCGGGTTGCGGCGGCGGGTGCGACGGGTGACGGATAGCCGGCGCAGACGAGGGTAATGTCGCATGGACACGCATGAGGCGCGGCTGGAGCGGTTGGCCGAGGTTGCGGTGAAGGTCGGGCTGTCGCTCGCGCCGGGGCAGGAGCTGGTGATGACGGCGCCGCTGGAGGCGGTCGCGCTGGCGCGGCGCATCACCGAGCATGCCTATCGCGCCGGCGCGGCGCTGGTGACGACGCTGTTCGCGGATGATGCGGCGACGCTGGCGCGCTTCCAGCACGCGCCCGATGAAACCTTCGACCGTGCGCCGGGCTGGCTGTTCGACGGCATGGCCGCGGCGTTCCGGAACGGCGCCGCGCGGCTGGCGATCGTCGGCGACGACCCTGCGCTGCTCGCCGGGCAGGATGTCGAGAAGGTGTCGCGGGCGAACAAGGCGCGCTCGGTCGCCTATCGGCCGGCGCTCGAGCTCATCACGGACTCGGCGATCAACTGGACCATCGTCGCCGCGGCGACGCCGGCCTGGGCGCGGGCGGTGTTCGCCGATGCGCCGGAGGCGGTTGCGGTCGCGCGGCTGTGGGAGGCGATCTTCGCCGCCTCGCGGGTGGACCGGCCCGACGCGATCGCGGCGTGGGAGGCGCACAACGCGGCGCTCGGCAAGCGGCGGGAGATGCTGAATGCGCGGCGCTATGCCGCGCTGCATTTCCGCGGGCCGGGGACGGATTTGCGCGTCGGGCTCGGCGACGGGCATGCCTGGATGGGCGGCAGCTCGGTCGCGAAGAACGGGATCCTGTGCAATCCCAACATCCCGACCGAGGAGGTGTTCACCACGCCGCATGCGCTGCGCACCGAGGGCGTGGTGACGGCGACCAAGCCGCTCGCCTATCAGGGCACGCTGGTCCGCGACATCCGCGTGCGCTTCGAAGGCGGCAGCATCGTCGAGGCCCATGCGAGCAGCGGCGAGGCGGTGCTGCGGCGGATGATCGCGGCGGACGAGGGCGCGCGCCGGCTGGGCGAGGTGGCGCTGGTGCCGCATTCCAACCCGATCGCGCAGAGCGGGCTGCTGTTCCTCAACACGCTGTTCGACGAGAACGCGGCGAGCCATATCGCGCTGGGCCAGGCCTATTCGAAGTGCTTCGTGGACCAGGATCTGACCGAGGAGCAGCTGGCGGCGCGGGGCGCGAACCGCAGCCTGATCCATGTGGACTGGATGATCGGCTCGGCGGAGACCGATGTGGACGGGGTGGATGCGGAGAGACGGGCGGAGCCGTTGATGCGCGGGGGCGAGTGGGTCGCTTGATGGCGTAGTGCGGACCGAGAGGGGCGCCGCCCCTCTCGGGCTCTCCCCGCTGGGGGGCGATCTCGCCCCCCAGACCCCGAGGAGAGCCGCCATTGGCCCGCACTCAGGCTTCATCGAGATGTAGGCGCATGCGGAGGCCGGGGAAATCCAAGCGACCGCCCAGCTTCACGTCGATCGCTGTCAGGGTGAGGAAGCCGAGGGCGCGGTAGAAGGGTTCCGCGGCGACGGTTGCTTCGCATTCGAGGGCGTGCAGCTGGGCGGTGCGCGCATCGGCGAGGCAGCGGGCGAAGATCGCGCGGCCGATGCCGCGGCGCACATGGTCGGGATGCGTCGCGAAGTGGCGGAGGTGGCCGAGATTTGCGGCGGCGGAGTGTTTCGCGTTGGCGGGCGGCGAGCGTGTCCAGCCGCCGCAGCCGAGGAGCGTTCCCTCGCCTGTCTCGGCGAGGTACCAGGTGCCGCAGGTGAGGAGTGCGGGAATGGGCCGCGTCAGGAAGGGCAGGGCCTGGTTCAGCAGTTCCGGCGCGTAGGCAGATGCGAGCAGCGGCGGGTAGGCGGCGCGCAGGAGCGTACCGACCGCCTCGGCGTCTTCAGGCGATGCGGCCCGAATCGCGATCATGGAGAACCCTTCTCCGCGCTTGTGACGCAGCAGCGGGCCCGAACATCCGCGCCGGCGCCAAGTCACCAAAAAAAGGAGGGTGGGGTTCGGGGGTCGCGGCACTGCCGCGACGTTCATCTCCCTCCCCGATCTTCTCTTTCATGCGTGCACCATGCAGCGCCTGACCGTCATCATCTTCGCCGGTGACCCGCGGCTCGGCACCTGGCGTTGCGATTGCGTGCGGCGTGTCCGGCTGGGCCGGGAAAGGCGCGGGTCAGGCGGGTTGGCGTGTCGTCGCGCGGACGGCTTCGGCGAGGGCGCGGACCTGGTCGAGCACCTGGCGCACGCTGTCGGGGCGGGCCTGGCCGTCGGTGTCGAGGGTGGATCTCAGCGTGTCGACGAGGGCGCTGGCGACGACCGCGGCGTCGGCGACCGTGGCCGCTTCCACGGCCTGCTCGGGGGTGCGCACGCCGAAGCCGATGGCGATGGGAAGATCGGTGTGGCGGCGGATGCGCGGGATCGCCTCGGCGAGATGCGCGCCGGTGGCGCTGCGCGTGCCGGTGATGCCGGTGATGGCGACGTAGTAGACGAAGCCCGAGGTGCCGGCGAGCACGCGGGGGAGGCGCGCGTCGTCGGTGGTGGGGGCGACGAGGCGTATGAGGTCGAGGCCTTCGGATTTCGCCGCGGGCTCGATCTCGTCGGCTTCCTCGGGGGGGAGGTCGACGACGATGAGGCCGTCCACGCCGGAGGAGGCGGCGTCGCGGCAGAAGCGCTCGACGCCGTAGGAATGGATCGGGTTGTAGTAGCCCATGAGGATGATGGGAGTGGCGTCGTCCTCGGCGCGGAAGTCGCGCACCATGGCCAGGGTGCCGGCGAGGGTGGCGCCGGCGGCGAGGGCGCGCTGGCCGGCGAGCTGGATGATGGGGCCGTCGGCCATCGGGTCGGTGAAGGGGACGCCGATCTCGATCAGGTCGGCGCCGGCGCCGGGCATGCCGCGGAGGATGGCGAGCGAGGTCGCGGGGTCGGGGTCGTAGGCCTCGAGGAAGGGGATGAACGCGCCGCGGCCTTGCGCTTTCAGCGTGGCGAAGCGTTGCGCGATGCGGCCGGCTTGTTGGCGGGGCCGATTCAGCTCTTCGGTGCTCGGCGGCGATGCCGCCTCCGCCCGCTGTGCATCGGACCCGCTCACAGCTTCACTCCGAGGTGGTGGGCGACGGTGAAGATGTCCTTGTCGCCGCGGCCGGAGAGGTTGAGGACGATGGTCTGGTCGCGCCGCATGGTGGGGGCGAGCTTCATCACCTGCGCGAGGCCGTGCGCGGATTCGAGGGCGGGGATGATGCCCTCGAGCCGCGAGCAGAGCTGGAAGGCTTCGAGCGCTTCGGAATCGGTGGCGGTGACGTAGTTCACGCGGCCGATCTCGTGCAGCCAGGAATGCTCGGGGCCGATGCCGGGATAGTCGAGGCCGGCGGAGATGGAATGCGCCTCGCGGATCTGGCCGTGGGCGTCCTGCAGCAGGTAGGTGCGGTTGCCGTGCAGCACGCCGGGGCGGCCGCGGTTGATGGAGGCGGCGTGCTGCTCGGTGTCGACGCCGTGGCCGGCGGCCTCGACGCCATACATCGCGACCGATTCGTCGTCGAGGAAGGGGTGGAACAGGCCCATGGCGGAGGAGCCGCCGCCGACGGCGCAGACCAGCGCATCGGGCAGGCGGCCTTCGGCGGCGAGGATCTGCTCGCGGGTTTCCTCGCCGATGACGCATTGGAAGTCGCGCACCATGATCGGGTAGGGGTGCGGGCCGGCGACGGTGCCGATGCAGTAGTAGGTGTCGTTCACGTTGGCGACCCAGTCGCGCAGCGCCTCGTTCATCGCGTCCTTCAGCGTGCCGGCGCCGGCGGTGACGGGACGGACCTCGGCGCCGAGCAGCTTCATGCGGAAGACGTTGGGCTGCTGCCGCTCGACATCGGTGACGCCCATGTAGACGACGCAGTCGAGGCCGAAGAGGGCGCAGGCGGTGGCGGTGGCGACGCCGTGCTGGCCGGCGCCGGTCTCGGCGATGATGCGGCGGCGGCCCATGCGGCGGGCGAGCAGGATCTGCGCGAGCACGGCGTTGATCTTGTGCGCGCCGGTGTGGTTGAGCTCCTCGCGCTTGAAGTAGATCTTCGCGCCGTCGAGGTGGTCGGTGAGGCGCTGGGCGAGCCAGAGGGGCGAGGGGCGGCCGACATAGTCCTTCAGGAGCAGGCGCCATTCCTGCATGAAGGCGGCGTCGCGCTTGGCGGCTTCGTAGGCGCGCTCGACCTCGAGGATGAGCGGCATCAGGGTCTCGGCGACGAAGCGGCCGCCGAAGATGCCGAACCGTCCGCGGGCGTCAGGCCCCTGGCGGAGCGAGTTGGGCAGCGGCTTGTTCAAGACGGGCTCCAGGGGTTGCGCGTGGATCGGGGTCTTAGACCCGGGCGGGGTGTGGTGGAAGCTGGGGGGCGGAGAGAACTCCGCCCCCCAGACCCACCGCCTCCTTTTTTGGTAACTTGGGCAACTGCGAGCGTCGTTCTGCGCCCGAGAACGGTGAAGTGGCGTTCAAGCCGCTCCGATCGAAGGCCGCCAGTTCTCGGGGACGGTATAGAGCGCGCAGAGGCGCTTCAGCTCGCCGGGCTCCGGCACCTGCACCCCGTTCTCGAAGCGCCGCACAGTCATGGCCGGAATGCCGCTCAGCCGCTCCACGTCATGCAGGCTCAGCTGCGCGCGGTCGCAGCAAAGCTGGAGCATGAGGCCCCGCCCCTGCCTTTCCATCGACGGCTCGCGCGCCCGCCAGAAGCGATGCGGCTCGCCATCCACCCAGACGACCGACCCGGGGCGCGGCGTGCGCGTTCCTGATTCCTAAGCCAGAAGCGGATCTGCTCGGGCCATTCGGGTTGCCCACAGAGCTTGCAGCGGATCATGGCTGAAGCCTAGGGCAGCGGAAGGCGGGCGTAGGCCTGGGCGGGCCGGACCAGAACCGCCGCACGTTCCTCGCGGTGCAAGAGCAAATATCTTATACACGAGGCTCTTGCCGCTGTGTGGTTAGATCCCTAGCGCTATCCTCAGCTTTCAGCCGGGTTTGGAGCTTCATCCGCTCGCTTGTATAGGTCTCCACAAAATCCCTAGCGGACAGCAATCCGGTTTCAGCCTTCATTATGATGTTCTTTGTAAAAGCTACAAAGTCGAAGAATGCGGTTGCCTTTTGTTGTAGCCTAGCCTGCCTTCCAACTACGGCAATGGAAGCGGACGCGGCACTTATACCCGCAATCCATGGCTCCAGATAGCCTCGCGGCAGACCAAGTCTTTCGCTTCCCACAGCTCCCAAAAACGCAACGCAGCCGGCAGCGAGAACGGGGATCCAAAAGAGCAATTCTGCTGTCGCGCCTAGCACCCGAGAGACCACTGTGTGCCGCCACAACTCTTTTCTGACTCTGCCAAGCACAGGATTGATATCGACGTCTCTATCGTCCGACCGCAACGACGCCACGTCAACCTCCCTGTCCGCTAGTCAGACCACCTGTAGAGCGAGTTTACCGAAGGCAGTAGGGATGCCCGACGATTTCGCGGGTTAAGGCATAAATCAAGAGTTTTGCATCGCGGTCGCGGTCCAGCTCAGCCAGGATCTTATCTGATGCAGAACTCCGGTGCGAAGGTCCGCCTTGGGTTCGAGACCGGACGTTCCGCCAGCGTCCAGAGACAGAGGCTGAGAATGCGGACGCAGCAAGCGCCAAGTAATCAAAAAAAGGAGGGATGGGGTCTGGGGAAGGGAGTTCATCTCCCTTCCCCAGCTAATTCATCGCGGTGCCGGGGGGTTGACGAGGAACTGCCGCACATAGCCGAGTGTCTCGCCGACGCCGCGCTGGCGGAGAGCGGCGTCGCCCTGGGTTTCGGTGCCAAGAGTACGGCAGGCTTCGCGGCCGGTGCGGTAGGCCGTCAGCGCGGGGTCGGGCGCGTCGCGGCGGAAGGGGGCGGCGCCCGTGGTGCCGGAGCGGCGTTCGCGCCAGGTGCCGTCGCTCTGCTCGACCCAGACGCAGGCGGCGATGTTCTCGCCGCGGGCGTCGCGGGCGAGGGCGCCGGGCGGGTCGTCGAAGCCGTGGCGGGCCTCGGCGTAGGTGGAGACGGTGATGTCGGCGCCGGCGGCCTTGAGGTAGTCGGCGAGGTCGGTGCAGGGGGCGGTGCCGGTCCAGGCGTCGCGGCCGGCGAGGATGATGCGGATGGGCGCGCGGGTGGTGGCGCGGTTGCCGAAGCGGAAGCCGCAGTCGGGGTAGAGCGCGACGTGGAGGGCGAAGCGCGGGGCGTTGGCGGGGCGGGCGCCGGCGACCACGGCGTGGGCGGCGATCAGCGCCGCGGCGCCGCCGCCTTCGCCGAAGCCGACGATGGCTGCGCGGCGGGGGTCGATGCGGGGGTTGCGGGCGAGGGTGTCGAGCGCGCCGAAGGCGTCCTCGGCCATGTCCATGGCGGTGAGGCGGGGGCGTTCGGCGGGGCGCAGGGTGCTGTCGATGCCGCGGGGCTCGTAGTGGTTGAGGATGAAGACGGCGACGCCCATGGCCTTGAGGCCGTCGATGTAGGGCTGCAGCTGGGCGTCGCGGCGGCCGCGGATGTCGTGGGAGAGGATCACGACGGGGACGCGGTTCTGGCCGGGGGGGAGGACCAGGCCGCCGGTCATTTCCGCCGGGGCGGGGCCGGGGGCGCGGGCGCCGGTGTAGGGGACGGGCTGGGCCTGCTCGCCGGCGCAGGCGGCGGCGAGCAGCGCCAGTGCGGCGGCGCAGGCGAGGCGCATGGGCGGGTCCTCCTGTTGGCTTCGCAGAATGGAGCCAAGCGGGCGGGCGGGCCACAGGCTTTGCAAGGGGGCTGTCACCAAGTGTCACGCTTCGTCCGATCCAGCAACCGCTGCGCGCCGTATCGTGGCGTCGCGGCGATGATCGGCCGCGGCCGAGCCGGGCGGCGATCCACCAGATGGAGGAACGCGCCATGCAACGCACCATGCAAGGGATGCTCGTGCTTACCAGCGCCTTGGGCGCGGCGCTGCTCGCCGCGCCGGCGATGGCCCGGCCGCATGGCCAGGCCGGCCAGGCGGTCCCGACCGACCCGGTCGCTTCGCTGCCCGCCCAGCAGCAGGCCGCGCGGGGGCTGGACAGAAGCGGCCAGCGCGAGGCGCACGGCCTGCTGATCCAGGCGGACCAGGCGGTGGGGCGCGGCGACTGGGCGCGCGCCAATGAGCTGCTCGAGCGCGCCCGCACGATCCGGCTGAACGAGCTCGCCGGCGCCTCGGGGCCGGACGCCTTCGATCAGGCGCGCCAGGCGATGATGCATCGCGATGCCGCGGCGGCACATCGGGCGCTGCAGGCGGCGATGAACGAGACCGGCGGGGCGGGTCGCGCCGACCTCACGGCCCATGCCGTGCCGGGCCAGGTTCCGGAGCAGCCCGGCGCGGGCGCCGCGCCGGCGGCCCGGGCGGAGGGCGAGGAGCCGCATGGCGTCATGGATTGGCGGCCGGGGCCGGCGGTGCCGATCCCGCCGGGCAGCCGGGAGGGCGGCGGCGGCAGCTTCGGCAATGGCGGCGGCGATGGCAGCTGATCGGCGGCGGGTCGCCCCGTTCGGACTCGCCTGAGCGCGCGCGAGGAGCCGCAACCAAGTATCCAAAAAAAGGAGGTGGGGGTTTGGGGGCGGAGTTCACTCCGCCCCCAAGATTTCTTTCAGCATAGCGGCCCCACCAGACCTTTCGTGTGGCGAAGAAACCCCCGGGACAGCGGCCTGTTTTGAGCGGCGATGGCTGGCCGTACTGGCCGGCGGTCGAACGACATGGAGGATATTCGCCATGCGTAGGATGCTTGTACTTTCCACGGCTCTCGGCGCGGCGCTGCTGGCCGCCCCGGCGATCGCGCAGCCGCGGCAGAGCCCGGCCGACCAGCGCAGCAACGCCGACCCCGTCGCCCCGCTGCCGGCGCAGCAGCAAGCGGCGCGGCGGCTGGATACCGGCGGCCAGCGCGAAGCCCATGGGCTGCTGACCCAGGCCGACCAGGCGGTTTCCCGCGGCGACTGGGCGCGCGCCAATGAGCTGCTCGAGCGGGCGCAGACCGCGCGGCTGAACAGCGTGGCGGCCGGCGGCGGCGCTGCGCCGGCGACGGCGGGCGGCGATGCCTTCGAGCGCGCGCGGCAGGCGATGACGCGCCGGAACGCCTCGGAGGCCCGGCAGGCCCTGCAATCGGCCATGAACGAGACCGGCGTGACCGGTCGGCTGGGCAGGACGGCGGAGGCGACGCCGGGTCAGGTGCCGAGCCAGCCGGTGCCGCAGGGGCGCGGCGGCACGCCGCAATTCCGCGCCGGCGCGGGTACCGCGGGGCCGACGCCGATGGATAGCGCGGCAGGCACCGCGACCATGCCGAACCAGCTGCAGCCCGGCACCAGCGCGGCCGAGGCGACGACGCCGCGCGGGCGCGGCGCGCCCTATACCGGCACGGCGCGGCCGGGTGCCGGGTCCGGCTCGCCACTGAGCTCGGGCGGGCAGATCCGTCCGGGCACCCCGGGCGGCGGTGGCGGCACCGGCGGCGGCGCCGACGAAGGCAGCTGAAGACGTGGGGGCGGAGAGAACTCCGCCCCCACACCCCCACCTCCTTTTTTTGGCGACTTGGCGCTGGCTCGTTCCGCACGGCTCAGGCGCCGCAGCGTTGTCGGGCTGAGAACGGCGCTCGTGCCAGCGCGCGGGGCGGCGGCAACCCTCGGCTTGGCCGCGTGTTCCCGCCGGGTCATCGCGGAGATCCAGGGGAATGCCCAAAGCGAGCTCGATCGCGCTCATCGCGCTGCTGCCATGGGGGGCGGCGGCGCAGACGATCGTCGATCGGCCGGTGCCCACGGAGCCCGCGGGGGCGCCGCAGGCGCGCGGGGATTCCGCGCCGGCCAAGCAGGCGCCGCGCCAGCGCGCACGGGCACGCGCGGAGCGACAGCCGGTCACGCCGGCGCCGGGGCCGCAGACCCTCGGCTACTTGCCCATGAGGCCGGCCCCTCATGGGGCGCCGGGCGCGCGGGCCGCGGTGCCCGCGCCGGCCGGTCCGTCGCCTGAGGCTGCGCTGCCTTATTCTCCGCAGCAGAGAGGGGCAGGAGCCGGCGCGCCGCCCTATCCCGGCCCGATGGCTATGCCGCCCCCCGGCGTGTCGCCGCAGCAAGCAGGTGGCGGCGCGCAGCCCTATTCCGGTCCGTTGACGGCGGCGCCCGGCGCGGTCCCGCAGCAGGCGGAGTTGGGAGGTGGCGCGCCGCCCTATTCCGGTCCGATGGCCACGGCGCCGGGCATGCCGCCACAGCAGGCGGGGATGGGAGGCGGAACGCAGCCCTATCCCGGCCCGATGGCCACGCCGCCGGGCATGCCGCCACAGCAGGCGGGGATGGGAGGTGGCGCGCCGCCCTATTCCGGTCCGGTGGCCACGGCGCCGGGCATCCCCCCACAGCAGGCGGGGATGGGAGGCGGAACGCAGCCCTATCCCGGCCTGATGGCCACGGCGCCGGGCATCCCCCCACAGCAGGCGGGGATGGGAGGCGGAACGCAGCCCTATCCCGGCCTGATGGCCACGGCGCCGGGCATGCCCTCACAGCAGGCGGGGATGGGGGGCGGAACGCAGCCCTATCCCGGCCCGATGGCGCCGCCGCCCGGCGTGCCGCCGCAGCAGGCAGGGGCGGTGGGCGGCGCTCAACCCTATCCCGGTCCGATGGCCGCGCCGCCGCCGCATGCCGGGATGCTGCCGCCTCCGGTTCCGCTGCCTGGCGCGCAGCCGCCGGCCGGCTTCCAGGGCGGGGCGTACCCCTCGGCCGCAGCGGCCGGACCCGGTCCGCAGCTCCCGCCCTATCCACCGGCCGGGCCAGTGGCCGGGGGCGCGCCCTCGCCGCCCGCAGCACCGGGAGCCGCCGCGGCTCCGCCTGGGGACTCGCCGGCGGCGGCAGGCGCCTTCTACCCGTCCGGGCCTCCCGCGGCCTGGCTTCCCGGCGCGCCGCGCGCCGCCGCGCCCTATGCGCCGCCCGGCTCCGGCATGCGCTCGGAGGCGGCGGGCGACATCCTCCGCGGCCGGGCCGCGCAGCGGCAGGCGGAGATCGGCGCCGCCCAGGACGCGGCCGGGCTGCTGGAGCGCGCCCGCCAGGCCGCGCTCCGGGGCAATGACAGCCTTTCCAACGAGTTCGTCGAACGCGCCGAGGCCCGGCTGCTGACCCGCTCCACCGTCCCCGGGACGGAATCCATCCCGGTCGGCGGTGGCATCCTCTCGCGCACCGGCGAGGCGCGCGCAGCCCTGGCGCGGCGTGACCGCGGGGCAGCCGCCGCGCTGCTCGGCGAGGCCGCCGGCATGGCGCGCAGCCTGGCCACCACTGCGCCGCCAAGGGGGTGAAAGGCTGGGGGGCGGAGCTTCACGTCGCGGCAGTGCCGCGACCCCGGGGAAGCGCGTCGAGCTCCGTTCTCAGCCCGACAACGGCATGGCGCCCGAGAGTGCGGGAGAAGCCAGCACCAAGAAGCCAAAAAAAGGAGGTGGGGGTTCGGGGGCGGAGTTCTCTCCGCCCCCGACCTTTCTAGCCATGCGCGCGCCGGGGAGCTGGCGCGGCCGGAAAATGCTCGCATTCGGCGGGGTCATCGCTTATGTGTGCGCCGCAACATCGCAGACTCAGCCAATGCCGTAGCCGCAGCGCCCCCTTCGCGGGGGCGTTGTGCTGTGTGCGGTTCGAGACCCCAGGGGCCCCATGGATCTCCGCAACGTCGCCATCATCGCCCATGTCGACCATGGCAAGACCACGCTGGTCGATCAGCTGCTGAAGCAGGCGGGCGCCTTCCGCGCCAACCAGCAGGTGGCCGAGCGCGCGCTCGACCGCAACGACCTCGAGCGCGAGCGGGGCATCACCATCCTCGCCAAATGCACCGCGGTGGAGTGGCAGGGGACCAAGATCAACATCGTGGACACGCCCGGCCACGCTGATTTCGGCGGCGAGGTGGAGCGCATCCTCTCGATGGTGGATGGCGCCATCGTGCTGGTGGACGCGGCCGAGGGGCCGCTGCCGCAGACCAAATTCGTGGTCGGCAAGGCGCTGGCGCGCGGCATCCGGCCGATCGTCGTCATCAACAAGGTGGACCGCCAGGATGCGCGGCCGCACCAGGTGCATGACGAGGTGTTCGACCTTTTCGCGGCGCTCGGCGCGGACGACGATCAGCTCGACTTCCCGACGCTGTTCGCGAGCGGGCGGCAGGGCTGGGCGGATGACAGCATGGAGGGGCCGCGCAAGGACCTCTCCGCCATGTTCGACCTGGTGCTGCGGCACGTGCCGGCGCCGGGGAAGGATGCGAGCAAGCCCTTCGCGATGACGGCGAGCATCCTGGAGGCGGACAATTTCCTCGGGCGCATCCTCACGGGCCGCATCGAGCAGGGCACCGCGCGCGTCAACATGCCGCTCAAGATCCTGCGCGCCGATGGGACCGTGGTGGAGACCGGGCGGCTGACCAAGTTGCTGTCCTTCCGCGGGCTCGAGCGGGTGCCGGTGGAGAGCGCCGAGGCCGGCGACATCATCGCCATCGCGGGGCTGGAGAACGGCACGATCCCGGACACCGTGGCGGCGATGGAGGTGGAAGCGCCGCTCACGGCGATTCCGGTGGATCCGCCGACGCTGGCCATGACCTTCCGCATCAATGACGGGCCGCTCGGCGGGCGCGAGGGGAAGAAGGTGACGTCGCGCCAGATCCGCGACCGGCTGTTCAAGGAAGCCGAGGGCAATGTCGCGATCCGCGTGCGCGATTCGGAGGAGAGCGACGCCTTCGAGGTGGCGGGGCGCGGCGAATTGCAGCTCGGCGTGCTGATCGAGACGATGCGGCGCGAGGGGTTCGAGCTGACCATCGGGCGGCCGCGCGTGCTGACGCGCGAGAACGCGGAGAGCGGCGAGCGCGAGGAACCCTTCGAGGAAGTGCTGATCGACGTGGACGAGGCCTATGCCGGCGTCGTCGTCGAGAAGATGTCGCTGCGCAAGGGGCAGATGCAGGACATGCGGCCCTCGGGCGGCGGCAAGACGCGGCTCACCTTCCTGATCCCGTCGCGCGGGCTGATCGGCTATCACGGCGAGTTCCTGACCGACACGCGCGGCACCGGGATCATGAACCGGATGTTCGCGGGGTATCAGCCCTGGGCAGGGCCGATCGAGGGGCGGCGCAACGGGTCGCTGATCTCGAACGCCGATGGCGAGGCGGTGCAGTACGCGCTGTTCTACCTGCAGGAGCGCGGCACGCTGTTCACCGTGCCGGGCGAGAAGGTCTATCAGGGCATGATCCTTGGCGAGCACTCCCGGGACAACGACCTGGAAGTGAACCCGATCAAGGAGAAGAAGCTGACCAACATCCGCGCCGCGGGGAAGGACGACGCGCTGCTGCTGACGCCGCCGCGGCGCATGAGCCTGGAACAGGCGATCGCGTATATCGAGGATGACGAGCTGGTGGAGGTGACGCCCTCCGCGGTGCGGCTGCGCAAGCGGTACCTCGATCCGCATGAGCGCAAGCGCCATGCGCGGCGGGCGGAGAGCGAGGCGGCGTGAGCCGCGCGCCCCGCGGCTTCCGCGCGCGGGTGGATGCGAAGGGACGGGTGACGATTCCGAAAGCGCTGCGGGTGCGGCTGGGGCTGGCGCGCGAGACCGTGGTGCTGCTGCGGGCGGAAGGCGAGGAATTGCGGGCGACGACGGCGCCGGCGCTGCTGCGGAGCATGCGGGCGGCGCGGGTGTCGTTGCGCCGACGGTTGGACGAAGGCGAGGAAAAGTAAGACTGGGGGCCAAGGGCCAGAAGGCCCTTGCCCCCAGACCCCCAATCCCATGACCGGCGTTGGCAAGGGCGGCACAGAGGCCCGCAACGAGGTGCGGCTGATCCGGTAGAGGCTGTCGGGCTGGACCTGCGCTGGGCCGTTGCGCGATGCGGTGGTCACCCGCGCCAAGTATTCAAAAGAAGGAGGATGGGGTCCGGGGGTCGCGGCACTGCCGCGACGTTCATCTCCTTCCCCGGTGTCCAGCGCCTGAGTTGTTGCGTCGGGCGCGTCACACCGGCGGTCGCGCGCTGAACGGATGCGCGTCGAGAAAGGCGGCGGCGGCGCGCAGGACCTTCAGGTCCGCGAAGCGTGGCCCGACGATCTGCAGGCCGACGGGCAGGCCGTCCGCGGTCAGGCCGCAGGGGAGCGTCACCGCGGGGGCGTGGGCCATGTTGAAGGGGTGGGAGAACTCGGCCCAGGCGATCCAGTCATAGGCGTGCTGGTTCCAATGCGGCGGGCGGACGTGGCCGGTGGGGAAGGCGGCGACCGAGGCGGTCGGGGTGAGCAGCAGGTCCCAGTCGGCGAACCAGCGCCCGACCTCGGCGCCGAAGGCGAGGCGGCGGGTTTGGGTGGGGACGGCGTCGCGCGCTGCCATGCTGGCGCCGCGGATCCAGGCGAGCAGGCCGGGGTCGAGCAGGTGTTCCTGGTCGGGCGGCGGGAGAAGGGGCAGGGCGAGCAGGGTCCAGATGGCGCGGCCGAGGGCGGGCGCTTGCGGGCCCCAGGGCGGCGTGACCTGCTCGACGGTGGCGCCGAGGGCTTCGAAGCGGCGGGCGGCCTCGGCGACCAGGGCGGCGATCTCGGGGTCCACGCGGGCGTGGCCGAGATCGGGGCTGAAGGCGATGCGCAGGCCCTTGACGCTGGTGGCACCGAGATCGGGGGCGAGGCGGTCCGGGAGGGTCAGCATGTCCTCGGGCGTGGGGCCGGCCATGACCGAGAGCATCAGGGCGGCGTCGCGCGGGTCGCGGGCGAGCGGGCCGAGATGGGAGAGGAGATGGCCGCCGACGGGCTCGTAGGGGACGCGGCCATAGGTCGGCTTGAGGCCGACGACGCCGCAGAAATGCGCGGGAAGGCGGACGGAGCCGGCGCCGTCGCTGCCGAGATGCAGCGGGCCGCAGCCGGCGGCGGCCAGCGCTGCCGCGCCGGAGGAGGAGCCGCCCGCGGTGTGGCCGTGCTTCCAGGGGTTGTGGGTGGTGCCGGTGAGGGGGGAGTCGCTTGTCGCGATCCAGCCGCGGTCCGGCATGGTGGTCTTGCCGAGGATGATGGCGCCGGCGGCGCGCAGGCGGGCGACGACGGTGGAGTCCGTCGGCGCCGGCGTGTCGGGGGTGAGGGGCGTGCCGAGGCGGGTGGGAAGCCCGGCGACGGCGGTGACGTCCTTGATGCTGACGGGCACGCCGTGCAGCGGGCCGAGCGTGTCGCCGCGCAGGACGGCGGCTTCCGCCTCGGCCGCGGCGGCGAGGGCGCGGTCGGCATCGAGGGCGGCGAAGGCGTTGAGCCGCGGCTCGCACGCGGCGATGCGGTCGAGCACGGCCCGGGTGATCTCGCGCGGCGAGGCCTGGCGGGTGGCGACAAGGGCGGCGAGGTCACGGGCGCTGCGCCCGGCGAGGTCGGCGGTCATGCCGCCAGCCTAGGAAGCGGCGCGGGCGGCGTGAACCCTTGCGGAAAAGCTGGGGGGCGGAGTGAACTCCGCCCCCCAGACCCCCCACCTCCTTTTTTTTGGCTCATGGGAAGCGTTGAGAACGCCGTTTCAGCCCGACAACGCTGCGGCGTCTGAGAGTGCGGGAGTCACCGGCGGATGAAGCGCCTGCCCCGGGCAAGCGTGGCCAGCTCCGTTCTCAGCCCGACAACGCTGCGTCGCCTGAGAGTGCGGGAGGAGCCAGCGCCAAGAGTCAAAAGAAGGAGGCGGGGGGTTTGGGGGGCGGAGTTCTCTCCGCCCCCCAATCTTTTTCACGGCAGGTCATCCAGCCGCCGCTGCACGGAGGCGCGCCATGGCGCATCCGCCGGCGCGTCGTTGAGCAGCCCGCGCCAGGTGCTGCGGGCGACTTCCGGCCGGCCGGCGCGCAGGGCGGCGAGGCCGGCGAGGAAGCGCAGGCGCGGGTCGCGTGGCTCGCGGGCGAGGGCTTCGGTGAGGAGCTGGATGGCGCGGTCGGCCTCGCCGCGTTCGAGCTCGAGTTCCGCGAGCTCGCCGGCGAGGCTGGGGTCGAAGCGGGCGTCGAGCGCGCGGCGCCAGGCTTCGGCGGCTTCGGCGGTGCGGCCGCGGGCGCGTTCGGCGCCGCCGAGCAGGACCCAGCCCTGGCGGGCCTGTTCGCTGCGGGGGTCGAGCTGGGCGAGGCGTTGGCGGAGGGTGGCGAGCAGGGTGTCGTCGCGCGCGGCGGCCTCGCGGCGCAGCTCGTAGGGGGCGGAGGGCATGCCGGGGATGCCGCGCAGCAGGTAGAGGCCGAGGGCGGCGGCGGGGATCAGCGCCAGGGCGGCGATCAGCCAGGCGGTGGAGCGGCCGGGGGTTTCGCGCGGCGCGTCGGCGGGGGCGGCGAGGAGGCGGCGCTGGACTTCGAGGGTGGCGGCGCGGTGGGCGGGCTCGTCGAGGCGGCCGGCGGCCTTCTCGCGCTCGAGCTCCTCGAGCTGGGCGCGGTAGAGGGCGAGGTCGGCCTCGTGGCGGCCGCGGGCGCGGCGGGGGCGCCCGAGCGTCCAGGCGAGCGGCGCCATTGCCGCGGCGGCGAGCACCAGCAGGGCGAGCCAGGTCACGCGGGTGGTCCGGGGCGGGGTTCCGCGCGGCTGGCGCGCTTGGCCATGGTGGGCGGGCGCGGGGCGGCGCGGCGGCGCGGCGGCGCGGGGCGGGCCGGGTCGCGCGCCCGATCCGGCGTGGCGTGCCGCGGGGCGGGCGTGCGTGGCGGGGCGAGCCGGGGATGAGCGCCGGGAGGCGGGCGCGCTTGGCCGCGGTGGGCGCCGCCGGCGCGGCGGCGTGGGGCGGGCCGGGTCATGGGCGCGATCCGGGGTCGAGCTCGGCGAGGCGGGCGCGCTCGGCCTCGGTGAGCGGGGCCGGGGCGGCGGGGGCGGCGCGGCGGCGGCGTTGGAGGACGATGGCGAGGATGCCGCCGCCGAGGGCGAGGGCGGGCATCGCCCAGAGGACGTAGGTGACCGGCTTCACCGGCGGGCGGAGCAGGACGAAGTCGCCGTAGCGGTCGTGGACGAAGGCGATGACCTGGTCGCGGCTCTCGCCCGCCGTGACGCGCTCGCGGACGATGCGGCGGATGTCGCGGGCGAGGTCGGCGTCGCTGTCCTCGATGGACTGGTTCTGGCAGACGAGGCAGCGGAGCTCGCGGCCGATCGCCTCGGCGCGGGCTTCCTGGGCGGGGTCGCGGAGGCGCTCGGCGGGGTCGCCGACGGCGGCCGGCGCGGCGGGCGCCAGGGCGAGCAGGGCCAGCAGCAGGGTCAGCGCGCGGAGCATGCGCCGCGGCCGGGGCGAGGGGTGGGCGAGGGAAGCGGGCGCAGCGGCAGGGCGGGGGCGGTCCGGTGCGGGTGGAGGGTCGCGTGGCGGGGCGCCGTCATGCGTCGCGGCCGTGCTGAGATGCGATGGCGGGGCGCGGGAGCGCCGGCGGGGCGGAGCCGGCCTGGTGCCGCCGGGGGCGTGGCGTGGCGGGGCGCCGTCATGCGCCGCGGCCGTGCGGGGCTGCGATGGCCGGGCGCGGGAGCTTCGGTATGGCGAGGCCGGCACGGTGCCGCCGAGGGCGTGGCGCGGCGGGGCGCCGTCATGCGTCGCGGCCGTGCTGGGATGCGATGGCCGGGCGCGGGAGCTTCGGCATGGCGAGGCCGGCCCGGTGCCGCCGGGGGCGTGGCGTGGCAGGGCGCCGTCGTGCGCCGCGGCCGCGTGGGGCCGCGATGGCTGGGCGCGGGAGCTCCGGCGGGGCGGAGCCGGCCCGGTGCCGCCGGGGGCGTGGGGTGGCCGGGTGCCGTCATGCGTCGCGGCCGTGCGGGGCCGCGGCGGCGAGGCGCGGGAGCTTCGGCATGGCGAGGCCAGCGCGGTGGGCGGGCCGCCGTCATGCGTGGCGGCTGAGCAGGGCCGCGATGTCCTGCTCCAGCACCTCCGGCGTGATCGGGCCGGCCCAGCGCCAGCGGATGATGCCCTGGCGGTCCACCAGGTAGGTCTCCGGCACGCCGTAGACGCCCCAGTCGATGGCGACGCGGCCCTCGTCGCGGCCGAGCCTCGCGAAGGGGTTGCCGTGGCGGGTGAGGAAGGCCTGGGCGTCGGCCTCGCGGTCCTTGTAGTCGATGCCGAGCACGGCGACGCCCTGGCGCTTGAGGCGCATGAGCTGCGGGTGCTCGATGATGCAGGGGACGCACCAGGAGGCCCAGAAATTGACCAGCACCGGCGCGGCGAGCGGGGGGTGGAGATCGGCGCTCGACAGTGCCGGCAGGCCGGAGCTCTCGAGCGCCGGCAGGTCGAATTCCGGCACTGGCCGGCCGATCAGCGCGGAAGGGACGCCGCGCGGGTCGTAGCTGCCGCGGCGGATGCCCTGGAGCATGGCGTAGAAGCCGGCGCCGCCGGCGACGGCGAGGCCGAGCGGCGCGTAGAGGAGCCAGCGGCGGCGGCGTGGCGGGGCAACCGGCAGGTCGCTCATGGCACGGCCCGATTGGGCGTCCGGCAGGCCGGCGGCGCATGCGACGGCGAGCGGTGCGCCACGGACGCAGGCAGCGGCGGCCAGCATGCCAGCACCCCGTGCGTCGGCGGTGGGTACGTCAGCGGCCAGCATGCCAGCACCCCCTCCGTCGGCAGTGGGTGCGTCGGCAGCCTGTGCGTCAGCGGTGGGTGTGTCAGCGGCGGGTGTGCCGGAAGGACGACGCTGTTGCGCATCTCTGCCCCTGCCCGGCGCGCATCACGTCCTTGGCTGCGCGATGGCCAGGAGGCGCGCCACCCCTTCTCGGACCTTTCCGCTGGTGGAGCGGCGGAGCCGCTCCCGCCGCGGCGGCAAAGTCAGGCCGCCGGGCGCGACGGCGTGGCGGTGCCCTGCTGGGCGGTCTGGCCGGGGCCCTGGATGCTGCCGGTGGGGCCCTGGTTCTGCGGCCGCGCCTCGGCCTCCATCGAGGCGTCCGGCTCGTCCTCCTTCATGTTGCGCTTGAAGGACTTGATGCCGGTGGCGAGGTCGCCCATGAGACCGCTGATCTTGCCGCTGCCGAACAGCAGCAGGACGACCAGCAGCACCACCAACCAGTGCCAGATGCTGAACGAACCCATGTGCGACGCCTCAATCCCTGCTGGGGCCGCCGGTGCGCGGACGGGCGGCCGATCCGTCTGAACAGCGGGCAACCTAGTGCCCCGTTCTGCCTCGCGCAAATGCCAGATGGCGATTGCGGGGGCCGGCTGCAACCGCCATGAGCGCGGCGCAAGACCGGCCTTGCTTCAGCCCTCGGCGCGGATGCCGAGGCGGCGGATGAGGCCGCCCCAGCGGGTCCGCTCGGCCGCCATGTAGGCGGCGAATTGCTCGGGGGTGGAGCCGACGACCTCGAAGCCGGCGGCTTCCAGCCGCTGGCGCGTCTCGTGCTCGGCGAGGCCGCGCCGCGTCTCGGCGGCGAGGCGGGCAATCCGTTCGGGCGGGGTGGCGGCGGGGGCGACCAGCCCGACCCAGGCATAGGAGGCGGCGCCGGCGATGCCGCCCTCCGCCAGGGTCGGCACCTCGGGCGCCTGCGCGATGCGCCGTTCGGCGGTCGCCGCCAGGCCGCGGACGGTGCCGGCGCGGAGCTGGGGCAGGATGCCGGCGGCAACCACGAACATCGCCTGGATGCGGCCGGCGACCAGGTCCAGCGTGGCGTCCGGGAAGCCGCGATAGGGCACGTGCACCATCTCGGTGCCGGTGCGCGCCATGAGGTCCGCCATGGCGAGGTGGCTGCCCGAGCCGGCGCCGACCGAGCCGTAGGCGAGGGCGCCGGGATTGGCCCTGGCATGGGCGATGAAGCCGGCGAGGTCGGTGGCCGGCACCGCGGGGTGGACGACCAGGAGCTGGGCGGCGCGGACCAGCAGGGAGATGGGAGCGAGGTCGCGCTCCGGGTCGAAGGGCAGGGTGGGGTAGAGGAAGGGCGCGGTGGTCAGCGGCGCGTTGATCGAGACGCCGATGACATGGCCGTCGGTCGCCTTGGCGATGGCGTCGGTGCCGATATTGCCGCCGGCGCCGGCGCGGTTGTCCGGCACGAAGGGCTGGCCGAGCGCCGCCTGGAGATGCGCCGCCACGGCGCGGGCGGCGAGATCGGGGGTGGAGCCGGCGGGGAAGGGGACGACGACCCGCACCGGCCGGTCCGGCCAAACGGCTTGGGCGTGGCCGGGCCGCGCGGCGAGGGGCGCCGAGGGGGCGGCCAAGGTGGCAGCCAGCAGAAGGCGGCGCGGGACGGGCATGGCGGCTTCCGGCGTGATCTCGGGGGCCGCGCTTGCAGCACGGCGGCGCGAGCAAGGCAACTCTCCCAAAATCTTCATCGCGCGCTAAGCTCGGCGCGTTCAACCTACAGTCGACGCGCGGGGTTCAGCACACGCATGTCCAGACATGTCCCAGGCCGGGTCGCACTACGGTTCGCGGCGCTCGCGCTGGCGTTGCTCGGGCTGCCCGGCTGCGTCAGCGTGATCTCCCACGCGGTGGTCCGCGCCAGCAACCCCGAGCCGCCCTGGAATGGCGAGGTGGTGGTCGATTCGAGCCCGCCGGGGGCGCATTGCGTGGTGGCGCGCGGCAGCCGGGTGATCGCCGACATCGCCGCGGCGCCAGGCACGGTGCAGCTCGAGCGGTCGAACCACAGCCTGGAGGTGCGCTGCGAGGCGCCCGGGCATGTGCGGACCGCCGCCCTGCTGCGCCCCGAGCAGGACAAGGCGAGTTTCCGCGTCGCGCCCACCGGGGTGATCGGGCTGACCGCCAACATCGTCGCCACCGCGGCGGCGACCAATGCGCGCTATCCCGGGCGGATCGTGGTGGAGATGCCGCCGGCGCGCTTCGCCAGCAACGAGGAACGCGAGGCGTGGTTCGCACGCCGCCGCGCGGCCATCACCGCCGCACGGGCGCCGGTGATCGCCGAGGAGCGGGCGAAATGCTTCGGCGACGAGACCTCGGTCTGCGAGACCGTGGTGCTGAAGCTCGAACGCGACCAGGCCGAGGACCTGCGGCGGCTGGAGGCGCTCCGGCAGGCTACCGGCGTGGGCGGGACCGCCGCCGCAACCCAGCCGCCGGCCTCCGCGACCCCGGAAGGGTGACGAACGCGGGGGCGTGGCCGGGACCAGAAAAAGAAAGATCGGGGGCGGAGAGAACTCCGCCCCCGAACCCCCACCTCCTTTTTTTGACTCTTGGCGCTTGCGGCTCCCGCACTCTCAAGCGCCGCAGCGTTGTCGGGCTCATAACGGAGCGCGCCGCTACTCGGCTGCCGCGGTCTGCAAGGCGGGAAGGATGAAGCCGTAGGCGGGGTAGGCGGTGATGCCGAACTCGTCGATGCGCGGATACCAGACGCGCACCAGCGACCAGTCATTGTCGGGCGAGACATCCAGCACCGGCTGGTTGCGCGCGACCTGGCCGCGCGAGAGGCCGCTCGCCCAATTGGCGTGGTCGACGCGGATCTCGCGCGGCGAGACGACGCGGGTGACGACGGCGAGATGGCCGGAGCCGAGGCGGGAGCTGCGCATCAGCACCAGCACGGCGCCGGGCTGCGGCGCGCTGGCGCGGTCGTAGCGGCCGGAGGACGCGTCCCACCACTCCCAGGCATCGCCGGCGAGCTGGATGCCGGAGCGCTGTCGCGCGTAGGGGACGCAGGAATAGTCGCCGGCGGCGTAGCCCGGCACGCCGCTGCGCGACGGCACATGCGTGCGCGCGGAGCCGCAGGCGGCGAGCGCCAGTGCGATGATGAGCACGACCATGCGGCGCATGATCGAGCGTTCCCCTGTGTTCCCCTGCGGTGGATTCTAAGGGACTTGCGAGCGGAAGTGAATCCTGAAGAAGAGCTCTGGGCCGGAGTTCACGTCGCGGCAGTGCCGCGCTTCCCGCACTCTCAGGCGCCGCAGCCTTGTCGGGCCGAGAACGGAGCTCTCAACGCTTCCCCGTAGCCAAAAAAAGGAGGGAGGGGGTCTGGGGGAGGGAGTTCATCTCCCTCTCCCAGCTTTTTCTTCACGCGGCGCCTTCCTCGCGCAGGATCTCGAGTTCCAGCCAGCGCTCCTCGGCGGCGGCGAGTGCGTGCTGACGTTCGGCGAGTGCGGCGCTGGACTTCGCGAAGGCGGCGGCGTCGCGGGCGTAGAAGGCGGGATCGGCGAGCCGCGCTTCGAGCATCGCGATCTCGGCGCCGAGTTTCTGCATCAGCGCGGGGAGGGTTTTCAGCTCGTGCTGTTCCTTGGGCCCGAGGCGGCGGCGCGCGGGCTGTGGCGCGGGGCGTTCGCGCGGCGGCGGCGTGCTGCGTGCGGGGGTGGCGCGCGGCTCGGCGCGGGCCTGCACGCCGTGGCCGCGCTGGGCGACCATGTCGGTGTAGCCGCCGGCGTAGTCCTGCCAGCGCCCGTCGCCTTCCCAGGCGATCACGCTGGTGACGGTGCGGTCCAAAAAGTCGCGGTCGTGGCTGACCAACAGCACGGTGCCGGCGTAGTCGGCGACGAGCTCCTGGAGGAGGTCGAGGGTTTCGAGGTCGAGGTCGTTGGTGGGCTCGTCGAGGACGAGGAGGTTGGACGGGCGCGCGAGGGCGCGGGCGAGCATGAGGCGGCCGCGCTCGCCGCCGGAGAGGGCGGAGAGCGGGGTGCGCGCCTGCTCGGGGGTGAAGAGGAAGTCCTTCATGTAGCCGATGACGTGGCGCGGCGTGCCGCCGACATGGACCAGGTCGCCGGCGTCGCCGGTGAGGGCCTGGGCGAGGGTGGTGTCGGGGTCGAGGCTGGCGCGGCGCTGGTCGAGGCTCACCATGGCGAGGCCGGTGCCGAGGCGGACGCTGCCTTGGTCCGGGGCGAGCGCGCCGGTGAGCAGGTTGAGCAGCGTGGTCTTGCCGGCGCCGTTGGGGCCGACGATGCCGATGCGGTCGCCGCGCAGGATGCGGGTGGAGAGGTCGCGCACCAGGGTGCGGCCGCCGAGGGTCTTGGTGATGTCCTCGGCGGCGATGACGAGGGAGCCGGAGCCGCCGGCTTCCGCGGCTTCCGCGGCGACGCGGCCGGTGGCGCCGACGCGCTCGCGCCGGCGCTGGCGGAGGGCTTCGAGCTCGGCGAGGCGGCGGACGTTGCGGCGGCGGCGGGCGGTGACGCCGTAGCGCAGCCAGTGCTCCTCGCGCACGATCTGGCGGGAGAGCTTGTGGGCTTCGCGTTCTTCCTCTTCCAGGACGGCGTCGCGCCACGATTCGAAGGCGGCGAAACCCTGCTCCAGGCGGCGGGTGGCGCCGCGGTCGAGCCACACCATGGCGCGCGAGAGGCGCTCGAGGAAGCGGCGGTCGTGGCTGATGAGGACGAGGGCGGAGCGCAGCGATGCGAGCTCGCTCTCCAGCCATTCGATGGCGGGGAGGTCGAGGTGGTTGGTCGGCTCGTCAAGCAGCAGGATGTCGGGGGAAGGGGCGAGCACCGCGGCGAGCGCGGCGCGGCGCGCCTCGCCGCCGGAGAGCGCGGCGGGGTGCTCGGCGCCGGTCAGCCCGAGCTGCTCGAGGAGGTAGCGCGCGCGGTAGGGGTCGTCGCCGGGGCCGAGGCTGGATTCGACGTAAGCCAGGGTGGTGGCGTGGCCGGCGAGGTCGGGTTCCTGCGGCAGGTAGCGCACCGTGGCGCCGGGCTGGAGGAAGCGGGCGCCGCGATCGGGCTCGATCAGGCCGGCGGCGATGCGCAGCAGCGTGGACTTGCCGGAGCCGTTGCGGCCGACCAGGGCGAGACGCTCGCCGGGGCCGACCGCGAGGGTCGCGCCGTCCAGCAGCTTCGTGGTGCCGAAGCCCTGGACGATGTCCTGCAGCAGAAGGAGCGGCGGCGCCATCCTATCCCGCGAAGGGATCCTTCATGACGATGGTGTCGTCGCGCTCGGGGCTGGTGGAGAGCAGCACCACGGGGGCTTCGACCAGCTCCTCGATGCGGCGGATGTACTTGACCGCCTCGGCGGGGAGCTCGGCGTAGCTGCGCGCGCCGCGGGTGGATTCGCGCCAGCCGGCGAGGGTCTCGTAGACCGGCTTCGCCGCGGCCTGGGCCTGCTGGGCGGCGGGGAGGCGGCGCAGGCGCTCGCCGTTGACCTCGTAGCCGGTGCAGATCCTGAGCTCGGGCAGGCCGTCCAGCACGTCGAGCTTGGTGACCACCAGGCCCTGCATGCCGCCGACCTTCACCGCTTGCCGCACCAGGCAGGCATCGAACCAGCCGCAACGCCGGCGGCGGCCGGTGACGGTGCCGAATTCGCGGCCGCGATCGCCGAGCAGCGCGCCGGTCTCGTCGGTGAGCTCGGTGGGGAAGGGGCCGCTGCCGACGCGCGTGGTGTAGGCCTTGGCGATGCCGAGGACATAGCCGACCGCGTCGGCGCCGATGCCGGAGCCCGCGGCGGCATTGCCGGCGACCGTGTTGGAGGAGGTGACGAAGGGATAGGTGCCGTGATCGACGTCCAGCATCACCGCCTGGGCGCCTTCGAACAGCACGCGGCTGCCCTGGTGGCGCGCTTCGTCCAGGCGTTCCCAGACCGGCTCGGCGAAGGGGAGCAGCTTCGGCGCCAGCTCCAGCAGCCCGTTCATCAGGTCGCGCTTCTTGAACTCCGGCGCGCCGAGGCCGCGCAGCAGCGTGTTGTGGTGCAGCAGCAGCTCGTCGAGCTTGGCCGAGAGGGTGTCGGGCTCGGCAAGGTCGCAGAGGCGGATGGCGCGGCGGGCGACCTTGTCCTCGTAGGCGGGGCCGATGCCGCGGCCGGTGGTGCCGATCGCCTTGGTGCCGCGCGCCGCCTCCCGCGCCTTGTCGAGCGCGGGGTGGAGCGGGAGGATCAGCGGCACGTTCTCGGCGATGCGGAGATTGTCGGGGGTGACGGAGAGGCCCTGGGCGGTGACCTTGGCGATCTCGTCGAGCAGCGCCTGCGGGTCGAGCACCACGCCATTGCCGATGATGCCGAGCTTGCCGCGCACCAGCCCCGAAGGCAGCAGCGAGAGCTTGTAGGTCTGGTTGCCGATGACGAGGGTATGGCCGGCATTGTGGCCGCCCTGGAAGCGCACGACGATGTCGGCGCGCGAGGCGAGCCAGTCCACCACCTTGCCCTTGCCCTCGTCGCCCCACTGGGCGCCGATGACGGCGACATTCGCCATGGCTCAGACCTTTCCTTGCAGGGCGACGGCGCGCGTGCCCTCGAGACGATGGGTGCAGCGCAAACGCTCCGGCGTGTCCTCCGGCGTCAGCGCGGCGATGGTGACGAAGCCTTGCGCGCGAAGGGCGCGGAGCTTGGCAGGGTCGGTGCCGCCGGCGACGAAGATGCGCGGCGGCGGGGCGTGCAGCGGGGCGACCTCCATGACGGCGGCGGGGTAGAGGGTCATGCCGGTCGCCGGCTCGTCGTTGAGCGAGAGATAGCGGCCGCCGCGGGCGAGCTCGCCGGCGGTGCCGGTGCCGTAGACCGTGAAGGCGACGCCGGTGTGATAGCGCAGGCCGCGGAACTCGACCGGATCCATGGTGATGCGGAGATCCGGCAGGCGGGCGCGGATGGCGGCGACGACGGCGGCGGCATTGTCGGCGATCGCCTGGGCGCTGGCGGGCAGGTCCGCCGATTCGAGCGCGGCCAAGGTGCCGTCCGCGGCGCCGGCGGAGGCGAGCAGGGCAGGGAGGCCACGCACCCAGTGCGCGCCCTCCAGCGCGGAAACCTCCTGCACCAGGGCGGTGACCGCGGCCATGTCCTTGCGGTCCAGCGCGCGGGCGAGGCGCGCGCGGATCTCGCCATGCAGGCAGGCGGCATCCAGCAGCGCCGGGGCCATCCGCGGCAGGGTGACATCGAGGCTGATCTGCGCGACGCCGGCGGCGGCGAGCGCTTCGACCGCGACCGTCGCGACCTCGGCATCGGCTTCCGGCACCTCCGGCCCGATCAGCTCGACGCCGGCCTGGGGGATCTGGCGCTCCGGCGCGAGCTGGGTGCCGCGGATGCGCAGCACCTGGCCGGCATAGCAAAGGCGCAAAGGCCGCGCCTCGCCGCGCAGCCGCGTCGCCGCGACGCGCGCGACCTGCGGCGTGGTGTCGGCGCGCAACCCCATCATGCGCTGGCTGACCGGGTCCATCAGGCGGAAGGTCTGCTCGGCGACCGCGGCACCCGAGCCGGCCAGGAGCGAGTCCTCGAACTCGAGCAGCGGCGGCTTGACGCGCTCATAACCCTGCGCGGCAAAGGCAGCCATCATCGCTTCCACCAGCAAGGCCTCGCGCTCGGCCTCGGGCGGCAAGAGATCGGCCAGGCCGGCCGGCAACAAAGCCGGATTGGGCAGGTCTTCGGTCATGTCACGGGCCCGGGGTGTGACAGGCACTCGCGGCTGCCGCAAGGGTGGCTCCTGGAGGCCTGAGTGCGGGACCGAGAGGGGCTCTGCCCCTCTCGGGCTCTCCCCGCTGGGGGGCGACCTCGCCCCCCAGACCCCGAGGGCAGGTTCGGAAATGGGAAGGGGCGCAAACGGCGCGCCGCTTCAGCCGGCGGGACGTGCCCCTTCCCATTTCCGAACCTGAACACTCACGCGGGGTCCGGGGGGCACGGCTGCCCCCCGGCGGGGAGGGCCAGGAGGGGCAGCGCCCCTCCTGGCCCGCA
>Ga0081539_10000247_pt1 | contig 126870 bp, 127 predicted proteins | sample TabmetS4T2R2_FD_71023 | JGI IMG/M metagenome (GOLD analysis project Ga0081539, IMG submission 71023) | Tabebuia heterophylla rhizosphere microbial communities from the University of Puerto Rico - S4T2R2 | ecosystem: Host-associated > Plants > Roots > Rhizosphere ... | reverse complement strand
CCACCGGTGGTGTATGGGCTATCATCGGGGACTACCGCCTTGCCGAGAAGCGGTTTGATGATGGGCGCGCCGAGTTTCTCAGCAACGGCCAGTACTTCGTCGCGGGCCCGTAAGCACCCTTGCCCGGCCAGGATAGCGACCTTACTGCCATGATTGAGATAGTCTGCCGCGCGTTCTACTAACACCTGTGGCGGCATCGGAAAGGCAGCGGCAAAGCGGTCGCTGCTGTGCTGCGCGATATTGGCACCCGAACGCTCGCCTTCATTACAGCTCCAGTCTTGGATGTCTTTGGGAATAGTAATATGTGCAACCGTGCGTCGGGCCAGCGCGGTTTTGACCGCCTCATCTACTACGTTCCAGGCATGCGTCGGCCCCATGAGACGTTGATTATAGGTCGCCACGTCGGCAAACACTTTGTCGAGATCAACATCCTGCTGGTAATGCGTGCCGATAAGGTCATGAAACGTGTGGCCGGTCAGTGCCAATACGGGCTGCCCGTCGCACTTGGCATCGTACAGGCCATTCAAGAGGTGAATCCCACCTGGCCCTGAGGTAGCCAGGCAGACGCCGAGACGCCCAGTGTATTTCGCATATCCACACGCTGCAAAAGCGGCAGCTTCTTCGTGCCGCACTTGGATAAAGCGCAGCTGTTCCTGATGGGTACGTAATGCCTCGAAGAGTCCGTTAATACCGTCGCCTGGCAAGCCAAAAATGGTATCCACTCCCCAATCGATCAATCGTTCGATCACGACATCGGCCACAGTCTTCGCCATAAAAGAATCTCCTTTGCCTATAACAATTGCCGTGCCCGCTTCATATGGCAGTCAGCACTTCTGAGTTCTCTGTGCAAGAACGAGGCCTATGTTTTGCTGCCGCAGAAGCACGCGTGTACATCCAGATAGAGAAAGTGGGAGCGAATAGGTAGGCGAGGTGTGGCACTTTGGCAGGAATAAGACCTAAGCGGCCAGCGCGGAGGGCTTACTCCGGCGGCACACCGGCGACACAGAATTGTAGACTCATGTCGATCGGCGTGTAATGGGCTGCTCGACCGATAGCAAACCTAATGGCATATGGTTTGCCTCTGAACCGAGTGCGGCGGAAACAAATCACTATGAGTGATAGCGTGGCTATGAACAGGCTAAATCGGCTGACGTCTTTATCGTCGGTCGCAGTACGTTTGTAGAACAACCACACGGGCAATCGGGAAACGATGTGGGCTGAGATTGCGGACGATGTTGCCGGAGTATTGGCCTATGCTGCGCAGCTGATGGGAATACTCGCACCCGGTCAGTGTCGAGATCAATTTTCTTGCGTCTATTGCCTTAGTCTTATCTCTACTGAAGCACGATGAGTAGGCGCACGGAGGTCTCGGGCAGGCAGAAACTATGTAGAGCCCGTCTTATGCTTTTCTGCTTTCGGTGGCGGCTTCATCAGATAAGTCAACCAGGTTGACGCCGCTTTCGTTTTGAGTGGACAGCCTGTTCGATAAAAGAGGCAAGCGATAGGCCATATAGCCACTATAGATAAGATACCTATCAAGGAGCCTGTAAGCCTGTACTTCCTTCGCCACAGAAGTCGATGCTAATTCCTCTACATCCAGCTCGATTCTTACCGCATCACAGGCTTGCTTGTAGTCTTTTTGTCTGAAGGAAAAGGGAATTGCGAACCATTATGGAATAGAGTTTGCTTTTGTACTTGTGGCTTTTCCGATCGAAAAAACGCATGAGCTAGAGGGAGGATATTGATGCAACTGTCAAGCGCTCGCAGGTTCAAAATTGTATGCAGTATGAAGACCGCCATAAATGGCAAACTAATAGCGGCGCGGCTGTGCGGCGTGCCACTGATTGTTTCTCTGTCGCTGACAATGCTCCCTCCCGCTACCAGGGCTCAGAACCCTGACGTCGGGCTCTCGGTGCAACCATCCTCCTGGGTACGACTAACTGGCATCCTGAAGCCACTCCCTTCGCACTCTGTGACACTCCCGCAAATTACAGTATGGGTCGGTGGGACATCGTGGCTCTTTCACGTTTGTCAGATCGAACCGCTGATTCCTGCTTATCCGGCCGAGGAAGAATTGCGCAAAGTGTCCGGCTTGGGGTTACGGCTCTTGGCGGACCATGATCAACTCGCGGCCTTGCAGAGCCCCTCAATGCACGAACGTCCAATTGTGATTACGGGCCAGCTCCGCGTACGAGCCGGACTGTTACGCGTGGACTCTACGCACACGACAGAGTTGACAACAGGACAATGTTCCCCAGCCAGGACCGCAGGCTAGCGGCATGGCCGCATAAATTGAGCAGTCGGCGGCCCGCTGATGGATAAAAGTCCACCGCGCGTGGCTTCTCTAGCACAAGGAAAAGCCTGTCAATTCGTTAAGCACTTGCTGTGACCTCTAAGAGCGAGTCGTGCTTCTTCGCCTCATCGCGCCTCTTTTCCGACATGGGCGGAAATGAAGTGAGACACCGGTGTTGAGTCGACTTGGAACAAGGAACCCGGTTAAGAAATAAGGTTTTTGAGACTTCTGGGGTCGGAATTCGAGACTTTTGCTATGCTTTGCAAAAAGCCTGGCAAAAAATGAGGCTTTTCTCCTAACTTTTGCCACACGAAAACCCTAGAAAAGCCACAGGGCACGAGCCTTCGCAAAAATTACGACTTTTGCAGTGAAGAAAGACGTTCTTGTTCTGAAAAACCACCGTGAGGGATGCTTGCTTCAAAACTTCCGGCGTCGCTTATCCGGGTTTTCTGTTCGGCTTAGACTTAACACCGAAGATTTACGGCATCGAATTCCTCTATGCTGGGCCATTGTTCATCCATCAGCTGTCACATGTGTGGGTCGACTTCCGCGCTATTCGCGACGAGTTTATGCGTCAGCAGGGGCTAGACTATTTCGAGAACAGCCGGCGCGCCACCTTTGTACAACAGCAGTACGCGATTCGTAACCCGCGTGAGTTCGCGCATTATGACGAATTCTGTTGGGGCATCACCTCCAGTGATGGTCTGGGTCCGGCCACCATCATCAGAGGGAGGTGAGCTGGAACACCGAACTCGACAGTGTCTGGCAAACTGAAGCATGTGTTAGGGTGCGCGTGAAGACGTCTGGTGGTGTTTCGCAAACGATCGAAGCGCACTACCTGGTTGGCTGCGACGGCGCGAAAAGCCTTGTCCGGCACGCGCTCGGACTCGAGTTTGGGGGCAGCACGTTTGCGCGCATGTTTTATGTCGCTGACGCACAGGTTGACTGGCATCTCAGCCATGACGCACTACACATGTGTCTCTCGAAGGATTCCTTTGTCGTGTTCTTTCCGCTCCAAGGTGCAAAGCGTTATCGCATTGTCGGCGTTTTCCCCCAAGCATTTGCCAAGGACGAAGGTGAGATTTTGTATGAGGAGATTGAACAGCGAGTCAAGGAAGAAGCAAAGCTCGACCTTGATATTCATGACGTCGAGTGGTTTTCCACCTACAAAGTCCACACGCGCCACGTCCGCACCTTCTCCGCCGGCCGCTGTTTTCTTGCTGGAGATGCCGCGCACGTGCACTCGCCCGCCGGGGCGCAAGGCATGAACACCGGGATTCAAGACACCTATAATCTCGCTTGGAAAATGGCGTTGGTGTTGCGAGGTAAGGCAGACGAAAGACTGCTGGACACGTATAACGAAGAGCGGCTCGAAAACGCCAAGCATCTTTTGCATACGACCGACCGCATGTTTCAGCTCGCCGCCGGCTCGGCATGGTGGCTCGCCTTTCTGCGCACGCATATTTTACCCTCGGTGGCAAACTCTCTCCTCAATCTCGGCGCGGTGAAAAGATTCGTGTTCCCGCTCATCTCGCAGATCGGCATCAATTATCGGCACAGTCCACTCAGCAGGCACGCAGGCGATGAAGATTTTCCAGTCAAAGCCGGGGACCGTATGCCGTATTTTCTCGTCGGTGGCCAGAGCATTTATGACCAATTGCATCAAGCAAGATTTCATTACCTCATCTTTTCGGACACCCAGGATCAGTTTCACGCCCTGCGCATGGAACTCGAAAGCCATTATGACACGTTGGTTGACGTCATTGCCATCCCCTTTCTCCGTACGGAGTGGACATCTTCAGGGCCAGCAAAACGTTTCATGTGCTGCTCAGGCCGGACAATTACATCGGCTGTATTGCGACAGAGAGTGCGGCGGAGGGTTTACATGATTACCTACATGAGGTTATCGGACAAGGATAAAATGCACGGCCTTTTCTCCGAGCGGGCTCGCAGAACACGTCATTGGAGTCGACCATCCGCTGAGAAGTACGTAACCAACTGCCTGTGAGTCAGGAACAGCGAACCGGGCAGAGATAGTCGCCACCGCCGGGACAGAAAGGTCGGGCCGTGGCCTGAGCGCCGTCTGTATCAGTCTCGTACCCAAGGGTGATGTCGTCGTGCTCATCACTCGCTGTGAATTTTATATCATTTGCGCCATCTAGAAAATGTGACGTTTCTGGATGCCGAAAATTTTTATCTGTGCCGGTCCTCCTTCCCCCGCAAGATTGGGCCTTGCTCCGTCCCTCCATCTTGCGCGATAGTTAAAGAATGCCTCTGCTGCAGAGATTCCTCACAGGATGTGCCTATGGCGACTGTATACTATAAAGACTATCGGATTGAGATTCAGCCATTCATGATCCCGCAGGGGTGGAGTGCACGCGGGCAGGTGTGGAGTTTTCGCACCGGTACGACCCGTGTGGAGCCTTTCGTTCTTCCTACGCACTTTCCTTTCCCGAGCCAGGAAGCGGCACATACCTACGCCGAGACGGTCACGCGCCAGTGGGTGGATCAAAGACAGGAACCGAGTAGGGAGCACCTGCTGCAACCTCTCTCTAGGCTTACTCAGGAAGAGCAACGGGCGAGAGCCGCGGTATACGGCGATCATATCGGGATGGCCAACAATGTAAGTGAGACGACCGCGATCGACGAACAATGATGAACAGACCTCCCTCCTCTTACCCCTTTCTCGCTCGTTGTGCGGTGTCCGCGTGCCGTAGAATAACTTCACCGTCAGTTACCACGAGGAAAGAGCAAGATGCAATCACAAAGTAAGCTACTGCTCGGCGATCTCCTGCTCCGCGAAGGATTGCTCACCCAGGAGCACGTCACCCATGTGTATGAAGTTCAGCGGACACTGGCTCCGCCGTTGCCATATGGGGAAGTCTGTCTCCGGCTCGGTTTTCTGTCCCAAGACGCGCTGGCCAACGTCCTCAAAAAACACCGGCAACGTATTCCTCTCGGCGAGTTACTGGTCCATCAAGACTTCGTCTCCGCTGACCAGGTGCGAACCGCCTTCGTCCAACAACAGGGGTCGACAAAGAAAATTGGTACGCTGCTCGTGGAGAACGGTTGGTTGTCGGAAATGGATCTGCGCCAGACGTTGCAAAAGCAAACTCTGCTAGCGAAGAAGGTACGCGGCAAGTTCGATGCGCTCATCTATGCGGGTCGGATAACGCAAGAGGCGGTGGACGCAGCGACCCGGGAAGCACAGGACAAACGGCAACCTGTGGAATCGGTCCTCATCACGAAGTACCACATCAGCAAACAGGACCTTGGCTACGCCCTGAGCATCTTCTACCAATGCCCGTTTATCGAATACGACAGCGGGGCGACTATTGACGCCGCGTTGGTCCGTGGCATCACCCGGACCTATCTCACGACCAATGGCTGGGTGCCGTTGCGTGCCACGCAAGAGTGGGTCGAGATCCTTATCGACGATCCCCGCGCCTTCCAAAAAATACAGGACATCCGGCGCTTGTTTCCTCACAAAGAGATCCGTTGTGCCGTGGGCTTGCGGGACGACATTCTCAGCTACATCACGTTGGCCTACACAGAACTCAACCTCCTCCCTGATGCCCACCCCATCACCGCGATTTTTGATCAACTTGCCGCCGAAGGACTGGGCACCGCCGTCGAAGAGGAGAGCGAAGGGGTTGCGGCCGACGATAATGCAATCGTTCGGCTAGTCAACAAAATGGTGAATGACGCGGTGCGCTCGGGAGTCTCAGACATTCACGTTGAACCCTACGGACGAAAAGAGGAAACAGTTATCCGTTTTCGCGTTGATGGCCAGTGTTTTGAGTACCTGAAGGTGCCAGCGGCCTATCGGCGCGCGCTAGTCTCACGCTTGAAAATCATGGCGGGGCTGGACATCGCGGAACGTCGTAAACCGCAAGATGGGAAGATTAAGTTTCCGCTTGGCACGCGCAATGTCGAGTTACGTGTCGTGACGATTCCCACCGAGGCAGGCGAAAGCGAAGACGCTGTGCTCCGCCTGTTGAATACTGGCGACGCGTTGTCGATCGATCAGTTACATATGGCGGAGTGGTGTGTCCGCGAGTTTACCCGCATTTTGCAAAAACCCCATGGCCTCATCTTGTGCGCCGGGCCAACGGGGTCGGGCAAAACGACCACCCTGCATGCGGCTCTGCGGACTCTGAATACGACGACTAAGAAAATTTGGACCGTCGAAGACCCTATAGAAATTACCCAGCGCGGGCTCCGGCAAGTACAGGTCAATACCAAGATCGGGTTCGACTTTGCGACCGCCCTGCGGTCGTTCTTCCGCGCGGATCCCGATATCATGATGATTGGTGAAATGCGTGATCAGGAAACGGCGGCCATCGTTCTGCAGGCGGCCCTCACCGGACATCTGGTGCTGAGTACCATCCATACCAACAGCGCGGTTGAGACGGTGACCCGGCTGTTAGACATGGGGCTTGATCCGTTCAATTTTGCTGATGCCTTGCTTGGTATTCTCGCTCAGCGGCTCGCACGGCGGCTCTGCAGCCAGTGTAAAGAACCCTACCATCCTGCACGTGAAGAGTATGACGAACTTGCCCAGTGGTATGGGACGGCGGCCTTCGCAAAACTCCAGATTCCATACAATGATCAGTTCACCCTCTATCAGGCGAAGGGCTGTGAGCAGTGCCGTCAGAGTGGCTATAAAGGTCGCATTGGCTTGCACGAGTTGTTAGTGGTTACCCCAGACGTGAAACGCCTAATTCATAAGCGCGCAACGATAGAAGAACTCTTCTTGGCTGCGGTCTCGTACGGGATGACGACCCTGGGGCAGGATGGAATAGCCAAGGTCCTGAACGGCTGGACAGACTTACAGCAAGTCAAGGCGGTGGCGACGGGCTAAAATCAGCTGCGCCGTAACTCTGTGAAATTTTACGCACGCCGTTTCTGGACCCCCTGCAAAGAACGAAGGAGTCCGTTACCAAAAATCATCACACGTGACTTATCGTGTGCCCTCGACATCACTATTGAGCCCTGCCTTCATGTGGACGCCTGAGAAGTAATCCCTGCCGGGACAGTCTGACCTTTAGGCGGTGGCAAAAAGAGAGGCCAGAGCGTTGCATGAGAAGCGACGGCAACGGAGAGTACTATAGTTTTCCTAAATCGTTTGTGGAGGGCGCTGTTCATGCTTCGACTTCACCCTCCGGGTTACGCTCAGCACGAACGGGCCTAAACCCGCTCATCCTGAGCGTAGCCTAGCGTAGTCGAAGGGCGAGCGCGGTGCGATTACACAATTCATTTAGGTTCCCTATAGTCCTTCGCTCTTCTCTTATTATCTTTATGTTCTACCGTTCACCGTGGCTCCTCTTTCACCTGACGTAATGGAATATCCATTCGACCTATAATAAGGGTTGTGGAGGGGTGGCCCATCTCATGTAGATCCCGTCAAAATCCTAATTGTCGGACAGGTTATGGCGTGGCCTATTTTTTTCGGCGTGTCTTTGGTTAACACCTCCCTTGCGCGCATCCGTGCATAAATGAAGAAATCTGCTAATCTTTGCGGGAAAGCCATGCACGATTCCCCCCGGTCGGCCACGCTCCCGAGATTCCTCTGGCTTTATGCCGCCATGTATGCCGCCTTCGGCGTCGCTTCTCCCTTCCTCCCTGCCTTCGTCAGCGCGCGGGGACTACCGCCCGAGCAGCTGGGACTCATGCTTGGCGCCGGCACGGCCGTGCGATTGCTCACGGCACCGCTCGCCGGTCGCCTCGGGGATGTGTTTCAGGCGCTCCGCCTCGTACTCGTCATATGCACCGGGCTTGCCGCCTTGGTGACGCTGGGCTATCTCGCGGCGCATGGCTGGTGGAGTTTGCTGGGGGCGAGCTTGCTGCATGCCGCGGCGCTCGCGCCGAGTGCCGCCTTGGCGGACGCCTTGGCGCTCGGCTCTGCCTCTCCGCCGAGCAGCGACCACCGGGGCTTCGAGTATGGGTGGGTGCGCGGCGCCGGCTCGGCTTCTTTTATCGCCGGCACTTTGCTGGCCGGGCAAGCGGTGAGCGCCTTCGGCCTCGACACGATCGTCTGGCTGCAAGCCGTGCTGCTCAGCGCGACCGCTCTGGCTGCAACTCGGGTGCCGGAACTAGTGTATAATCGCAGAGCCGATGCCATGCGAGCGCCGGAGGGCGGTGTGCGTATTCTCCTTCGGCTGCCACTGTTCCGACATCTGATTCTTGTGGCCGCCCTCGTCCTCGGCAGCCACGCCATGCACGACACTTTTGCGGTGATCCGCTGGAGTGCCGCCGGCATCAGCCCGGCGACCGTGAGCGTACTCTGGTCGGAGTCGGTCGCCGCGGAAGTGCTTGTGTTCTTCGTCATTGGCCCGGCGCTCGTAACGCGGCTGACGGCGGCCGGCGCGGCCGCTCTCGCGGCACTGGCGGGCATGTTGCGCTGGGCAGTGATGGCGCAGACAACAGACGTGATGGCACTGGCGCTGGTGCAGCCGCTGCACGGCATCACCTTTGCCCTGCTGCATCTCGCCTGCATGCGTCTGATCGCCCGCACCGTGCCACCAGGCCTCGAAGGGACGGCGCAGGCGTTCTACGGCACGGTCGGCATCGGGGCGGCCACCGCCGTCCTCACCCTGGTCTCCGGCGCGCTCTACGCGCGCCTGGGCGCGCGCGGGTTTTGGGTCATGGCTATGCTGTCCGCGCTTGCCATCCCAGCGACCCGCAAGCTGAGGCAACCTGTGGAGGACGACACTGGATGTGACAAGTCGCGGCCATGACATAGGAGGAACAGACCGCGACCTTCGGTGACTGCACGCTACCAGTTCCAGACGCTTCTACTGAGAGAGTCGGAATTCATAACTCAGCTCCCAGCCAATATTGTCCCACTTGTCATATTGCCCATACGTACTGTTCCGTCCACCACCGTCATAGGGTTGTGGTGCAATTCGCAGACTCAAGACGATAGAGGACCTCCAAAGGCCTCGTTCAGGCAGCCAGTACTGCTTCCCACATCTGTGGCGTACGGAACTGAGGGGAACAGAGGCCCGAGATGTCAAATTGGTCTTTCTTGATTTGGTGGACTAACTCGATCCCAGAGAGCGTAATGGCGGCGTGGGTAAAGCGCTTAAACCCCAGCACCGGCCTCACTCGCTGTTTTACGCGACGGTGGTCTTGTTCAATCAGATTGTTCAGATAGCGGTTCGTCCGCACAAGGAGTTTGGCGAGCGAGATACCTTCAGCCTGGAGTCCGTCTACTGCTACATGCGAGGCGGCATAGCCATCCAGCGTGATCTTCTGAGGGGTACCCCGTTTCTCAATCGCCTGCCGCAAGAACCGCTTGGCTGCAGCGATATCTCGCTGTTCTCTCAAGAAAAAGTCAATTGTTTGCCCTTCTTTGTCGACTCCCCGGTAGAGATAGACCCATTTGCCTTTGAGCTTGATGTAGGTTTCGTCGATACACCACGACATTCCTACTGATCGGGCAAAGCGTTGCCACCGCTTTGCGAATTCCGGGACGTAGCGCTGCACCCAGCACATGATAGTCGTATGTGCCACGTCCACATTGCGCTCAGCCATAATTGCCACCAGATCACGGTAGCTCAGCTTGTAGGTCACATACACCGCACACAGAGAGTGACTACCTCGGCGTTAAAGTGGCGGCCTTGGAACAGCGCAACGGGAGGCTTGTCGAGTAGGTTCATGATGCGAGACTATCACTACTACTCCAGGTCTGCACCAGATCCGATAGGAGCGACCTCATTCGCGAGACCGGCAGGCATCGAGTCATGCATAATCCGTTTGCGCAATTTGTATTCTCGCAGAGTTACTTGATGACGACACAGCACGAAAACAACAACTGTCGAAACGGCCCTAGGGTCGCGTCCAGCTCCTGGACACTACTGCTCAAACACCAAGCGCCTCTCCCGTTCCTGGGCATCGACGCGCGCAGTCAGGTCGGGAGGGAGCTGAATCTTTCGCTCCGTGGGGAATTTACCTAGTTCGAGCGTAGGCCGTAAAAAAAACTCCTCAGGGGAATTCAGGCTCATCAGACTCTTCGGCGGCTCTAAGAACCATTCGCGTCGCATGAACCCTGGGCTGAAGAAAATCTGCTTATCCGCGTCCGACCATGTGCGCGGGAGGATTCCGTGATTGGACGCTGACAGGAGATCGATCGGGATATCCCACGACAGATCGAAGAGCACTGCATAGCCGTGGACACCAAGCGCTGGGTTTGCCTGCACACCGATGCGGGCGTTGATGAACACCAGGTTCCCTGCTTTATCATATTCTTCGATGCGCAGCGGAAAGAACGCCTGTTGATCGACCCAGTAAATCAACTTGCTGACGTAGTAGTCCTTCAGCCAGTTGGATTTAGGCGTTGCCTCAATAACAAAGCACTTCACTCCACCATCGACAGTATACAGCGGATAATCTTTCCCCATTAGTTTGATATCGCTCGCCGGCACCTCGATATAGCCGCCCGTGTCGTCGGTCAGCACGGCACTTTGTTTGGTGACGGGGAAGCGCACCGTCTGATACAGGACATCGGTCCCAAGGATGCGCCAGGAAAACTCCCACGCGTCGCGGCCGATCAAGTCATCAAATGTGAACGCACTATTGGGCAGACGGTCTTCGCGTCGGGGCTGCGGCTGGCGGCGAATGCGACGCAAGGCCGGGGAGTAGGCGAACAAGTCGAGCTTCGTGGGAAACGTGAGATCAGTGCGATAGCCGACATACAAAGTTTGATTGCCGTAACGTTCAGGCGGGGACACCGATTGGGATAACCAGCGGTAGACTTCCTGGCCGGGCTTTCGCGTATAGAGATACTCGGCAAATCCGCCGTCAGGCAAATACAGGATGGGGATAATCGTCACCCGCTGATCCATGAATCCGGTGTTCGTCACGCTCATGGCAATATCGATGAGCGTGCAGTTCCAAAATGGCGAATGCGGAAACTCCATCGCCCGGAGCCCCATCTCTTCGGCGGTATACGGGGGGATAAATGGAAAGCGTTCGAGCGGCAGGTACGGAATCTGCGCGTCGCGAGGGGTTTCGACGCGGAGATCAAGGGTAGTTTTCTCTTCGGCTGAGAGCTCATCGACCGCTTTCCAGGTTTTCCCGTGATTGTCATCTTCCCCGGCGTGCACCGGAGAGAACCCACAGAGCAGAAAGAGGCTAACAATAATTCCTGTAATCATGACTGTTTTGCTCGCACATCGCCTGTCCGCTACCCAGCCTGAATTAACAATCTGTGATATCGTCGTGGCGAGGATCACAGCGACTTTTGACGCTCCCGGCGGAGGCTCACCTATCCTCTCTCCTGGCGCAATCGCTTGTTACCGTAACAGGTGTTATGGTAGAGTTCAAGCGACTTGTCCTACCGAGAATCAACAGATAGAAAACGGATATGAAACGCCACGCCATGATTGGGTCCCGTCGACCTGAACGGAGAGCGGAGATTGTCAGCGCCGCCGGCCGCATCATTGAGCAGAAAGGCCTTGAAGGGGCATCGCTCAGAGCGATCGCGCGCGAACTCGGTTGTACAACAGGGGTTCTCACCCATCACTTTGTAAGTAAAGAACACCTCCTCCACGCCGCCCTCGATGCGCTCTTCCGCCCCTTCGACAAGCGGCTGGCGGCGGCGAACAGTGGGGCGGACCGCCTGGCAGGGATACGGAGGATGCTCCTCTTTATCCTTCCCGTCGCCAAGACCAACCAGGCGGCCGCGCGGTTGTGGCTGCGCATCCTTCTTCGCGCCGTCGCTGATCCGTCACTCGCCTTCGATTACCGTCGGCGGTATGGCACAATTCGTCTCGGCTTCAAAGAATTGCTTGAGGAAGGCCAGAAGGCGGGAGAGTTTCGCCAAGACTTCGACCCGGCGGTGGAGGCGGACATCCTCTTCGCACTCGTCGACGGTCTTATCATCCATGGCCTCGCAGAGCCCGACTGGTTTCCGTCAGAGCGCCTCGTGACACTCGTCGACCACCAACTCGCGCGTTTGACCTACTTCCCAGCAAAAGCTCGTCGGACTCAGCCGGATACTGTTAAGAGCCTGGTTAACGTATTCGCGCCAACGCAATCTTTGGAACGTACGAAATGAGATATCCTTTGAGTTGGACGGCACCGCACGGGGAGCGGGCATCCAGGAACATTAAGCACTTGCCCGTGGTTATGCCTCCTGGATTCCGGGTCTCGCGTTGCTCGCCCGGAATGACGTCACCACTGCCACCCCGCAAAACCAGGGCGGTGAAGTACTAACGTGGTTTCTGCCAGACCCTCTCAATCTGCAAATGGCACCACGACCCTTGACAGTAGAGGCCTTCTCGATATAGAGCACCTTTGAGCAAGCGCTCAATCAATACCGATTAGCGAAAAAGAAAGTGTGCGATGAAATTTTCCTGAGTCCATGTACCCACCTTTTGTCAACACCTGCATGGCAGTAAGTTCCAGTTCTATCAAGATATGCTGGAAGAAACCGACCGCGCTAAAGCTCTGGGGTTTCATGCGGTGTGGTTTGGAGCGTGGCAAAATCCTTGCCTCGCTCGACCGCTTTGCGAAATACGTGATGCCGCGCGTAAAGAGTAAAACGTAATGCGTGATGCACGAGACGTAAAACGTGAAATGTAAAGCGTAACCACCGCTCCTCCCTTTTTTACGTTTTACGTGTGTGGAGTTGGATTGATGGCCCGTAAAATTCTCCGTCCAGCAAAAAAACAGCCGCTCCTCATTCGCAACGAAGCGCTGCTCCAGCAGAAACGAGAGGCAGTGATGGAAGCCGCCTTTGAGTTGTTTTTGCAGCAAGGTTTCCATAGTACGACGACACGGCACATCGCCCGACGGGCAGGGGTCAGTGCTGGTGCCCCCTTCACCTATTTTAAAGATAAAGAAGAGATCCTTTTTTATATTGTCAGCCAGGAGCAAGACCTGGCGACTGAGCAGTTGATCACGACGCTGAGTCGCCAGATTGCCGAAGCCACTCGCAACGACTCTGACCCAGAGGAAGTGTTCAAGACGGTGCTGACGACCTGGCTGCACGCTGTTGATATCATGCGGCGGTACATCCTGCTTGCATACCAAGAAACCAAATCGCTCAACAGCGAAACCCGGCGCGCGCTCATGGCCCGTGAGAAACGCCTGCAGACGCTGATCGGTGAGGCCATCCGCTACGGCGCAGAGCGCGGTCGATTTTCCCCCGATAAGATCACGCTCAAGGCCCACAATATCATGGTACTCGGTCATGCTTGGGCCATTCGTCACTGGGCGTTTGCTGAGGAGATGGACTCGATCGAGGAGTACATCGAGTTTCTCCAACCATTGATGTTAGCCATGCTGGAGACCAAGACTGGGAGTGAGATGACACACAAGAGACGACGGCCGCCGACCACAATCGGGCGAAGAGTCTCAGAAAGCCAAGGAGAGGTCGTGACCAAGTAATGAAAGATGTGCGGGGACAAATATCGTGTGGCTCTAAAGTGATCGTGCTTTTTTCTTTACATTTGCCGCCGTGCTGACGGTTTGGAGGCAACCCTATGAAGTTCGGCATTCTCTACAACACTGACTATTATCCCGAGGTACATGGCTCGGCCTCACAATACTACAACCTGATTCTAGAGCAGGTGCAGCTGGAAGAAGAGTTAGGCTTTGATTCGGTGTGGTTTGGGGAGCACCACTACGCAGGCTATTCCTTTGGTTCACCTCCAGTGATAGCGATGGCGGCGGCGGCACGCACCAAGCGGATACGTCTGGGCACCGGAGTCTCGCTCATCCCGCTGAACCATCCAATTCGTCTGGCGGAAGAGTACGCCATGCTTGATGTCCTCAGCAACGGGCGCCTGGAGTACGGGATTGGTCGGGGATTTCTCAAATACTCTCATCAAGTCTTTGGCATCAATGAGGATGAGAATCACGAGCGCTATCACGAGGGGACAGACCTCCTGGTGAAGGCGTGGACTTCCCCGGGATCGTTTTCCTATGAAGGGAAGTTCTGGAAGCTGCAGGACTACAGCTTCTTTCCCAAGCCACTGCAGCAACCCCATCCGCCTATCTATGCATCAGGGGTGCTCACAGCGGAGAGTTGCACGTGGGCCGGTCACCAGGGCTTTCACCTCGCCACGGCGTTCTTCGTGCCGGCTGAGGCGCGGGTGCAGAAGAACATTCAACTGTACCGCCAGGCCCTGCAAGAGGCAGGGCACAACCCAGCTGAACGCGATGTGGCTGGAGTTTTTCAGATGTACTGTGGGGAGAGCAACGCAGAGGCACACCGCAACGGCGGTAGCTATATCCTCAACTATTACAAGTTCTTCAGTGGGTTAGACCAACGGAGCCCGCACACCTCGAAAGCGTTTGCGTCCTACGAGGGTGGGGTGGCGAAGGTCTTTGGTGGAATTACCTATGAAGATCTGGATCGACGTAACCTGATCCTGATTGGCGACCCTGAAAATCTGGTGGCCCGCATCAAATGGGCGCAGGAATTTTACGGCACGAATTATTTGATCCTTGAAGTTGCGCAGGGCGGCATGCCCCACAAACATGTGATGCCCTCGCTCGAACGGTTTGCCAAATTCGTGATGCCTCATTTTCGCTAGTACAGAGCAGAGACGGGAACACCGTGCATAAACAAGAGTCCACGCAACACGTATTACGTGTGACGTGTTACCTATGGCGTGGTACGTGACGATAGCAACGAGCAAAGGAGGACTCAATGACGAGTGTCACACAGTTAGGATATCTTGGTTTGAGTGTCAGCAACGTCGATGAGTGGGAACGATTCACCACGCAAGTGTTGGGGTTACAGAGCAACGGTCGAGATACCGACGGTTCGCTCTTTCTCCGCATGGACGAATATCATCACCGGTTCATTGTCCACCCTACCGGTAAGGATGATGTTGCCTATGTGGGCTGGGAAGTCCCGACCGAAGAAGCATTGCACGCTATGGCCGCTCAGCTCACGGCCGCTGGCGTAGCAGTCCGGCCGGGGACGGCGGCAGAAGCCGAGACCCGACGGGTTGCGGGACTGATCAAGTGTACCGACCCCAGCGGCATTGCCTCGGAGATCTTTTATGGTCCGCTGGTCACTTTTGACAAGCCGTTTCAATCACCACGGCCGATCAGCGGTTTTAAGACTGAGGGGCAAGGGCTCGGACACTTTGTGGTGTTCGTGGATGATTTCGATAAGAGCCTGCATTTCTATCGCGAAGTGCTAGGCATGCGCATCAGTGATTTCGTCAATTTCTCTCCGGCCCCAGGCGTCACCCTGCGAGTCGCATTTTTCCATTGCAATCCGCGTCATCACTCGATCGCGTTTATCCAAATGCCGCAGGCCCCCAAACGACTGCATCACTTTATGTTACAAGCTAATTCGCTTGATGATGTCGGCTCGACCTATTACCTTTGCCAGGCGCAACAGGTACCGATTGTGATGAATCTCGGCAAGCACACCAATGATCACATGGTGTCGTTCTATCTGCGGACGCCGTCAGGTTTCGCCGTGGAGTACGGTTGGGGCGCGCGCGAGGTGGACGATCGCACCTGGCAAGTACAGGTGCATACTGCTGGAAGCATATGGGGTCATCAGGGAAGTCTATAGGTGGCATATGGCGCGCTTTGTGCGCTGTATAGCCTCTGGCTCACTCGCTGCGCTCGTTCTATGGCAAAGCCCTTTTACTATATGCCATATGCGATAGCGCGACCGTAGGAAGCGGGCCATAGAGCGACTAAAACAAGCGAGCTATCAGCCAATCAAAAGTACAACTCATAAGGAGGGTCATGTATGGACACGCACCAATTTTGGCAGAGCGTCGAACGAATCGCTGATGAATACAACATTGGTAAACACCCGTTGGTGCAACTGGTGCATGACGGCAAAGCCACCAAACAACAGATCAAGCAGTTTGCGATTGAGCACTTCGAAATGACAGTGCGGGATTCCGGTCCCTACATTGCCAACGGGTATATCAATATGAGCAAGCTCAGTGCGGAGGGTGCGGAACTGATGGCAGACAACTTCGCCGAGGAGGCCATGGGCATGCAGACCCACACCGGAGGCCACTCGGCGCTGCTGTTTGAGTTTTGGGAAAAAGGCTTAGGTTTGCCGCGCCAGCAATTGGCAGACTCCAGTGCGTCGGCTGCCGCCCGTACAATGAACGCGTACTTCTGGTTGCTGGTCACCCACAAAGTGAAATACTCGGGCGCTTTGGGTGTGCTCGAAGGCGGTTTTTCTGTCGCCTGTGAAAAAATGCTCGCTGGACTGCAAAAACACTATGGGATGAAGCCGGAAGCGCTGCGCTTTTTCTCTGGTCATATCGAAGCCGATCGTGAGCACGCCCAGACTGGTCGCAAGCTGGTCGAACAACTATTGACCACAGATCGGGATCGACAAGAATTCCTCAAAGAAGCGCGCTGCGCCGCAGAACTCTACTGGAAGGGCTGGGACGCGATGCTGTAAGGTCCACGAGGGCAAAAAGGAGAAATGGCGACACGGCGAAATGGGTAAACGGAATAAAGGAACATGGATAAGGGATAAAAGCAAAAAAAGTGAGAACATTTCCTCTTCCTGTTCCATTTCACCTTTATTCTGTTGCCCTGATCCGTTATTCCTCCTCATTTTTCCTCTTCCCCTTTTCGCCGTCGCCCCTTCTTACGTCCAGCTGAATGTGCTTATTCACTAACTCACGGAGGACCACATGCAATTTGGCGTGACCATTGATACCCACGTGAACAAAGGGGACCTCATTCGCTATGCCGAGGAACTCGGCTACGACCGCGCCTGGGTCCCCGACTCCCAGATGATCTGGTCAGACTGCTACGCCACCTTGGCGCTGGCGGCCACACAGACCAAGCGCATCCACATCGGCACCGGCGTGGCCATCCCAGGCACCCGGATCGCACCGGTAACCGCGCATTCGATCGCCACTATCAACCAGCTCGCTCCTGGCCGCGTCTTTCTGGGGATTGGCACTGGCCACACGGCGATGCGGGTGATGGGACAGGAGCCGATGCCAGCCCAGGAGTTTCGGGAGTATCTGCGGGTGGTGCGCGCGCTCCTCAAGGGTGAAGCGGTGGAGTACACCTATCGCGGGAAGGCGCGGGAGATTCAATTTCTGCATCGCGACCGATACTATCTCAATCTCGACACCCCAATCCCGCTTTACGTGGCAGCCAATGGGCCCAAGGCGTGTGAGGCGACAGGTGCCTACGGTGATGGCTGGGTGACAGTCGGACGCGATCACACAGAGGTCCAGAACCGTATGGAGTCGATTAAAGCTGGTGCCAAGAGAGTCGGGCGGTCAATTGGCGCAGAATTTCATACCTCTCTTCTCACTGGCGGCTGCGTTCTCCGTCCGGGCGAGAAGCTCACGTCTGACCGAGTCATCAACGAAACCGGATCATGGGTGACATGTGAGCTGCACTTCTTCTACGAAATCTGGAAACAGCTAGGAGAAAAGGATGATCTGATCCCGCCGCATTTCGCCAATCTGTGGGATGCCTATCTCAAACGTGTGAAGAATTTCAGCCTGCCCGAGAACGCGCGATTCCGACAAATTCATAATGGTCACTGTACCTTTATGCAGCCTGAGGAGCGACAGTTTGTGACACCAGAGGCGATTCGGGCTACTTGCATCGTCGGGACCCCTGAGGAGATTATTGGCCAGGTACGAGAACTGGAAAGGAATGGCCTCAAAGAAGTCAATCTTCTGCCCGCAGCGGATTATGCCCGGAGTGTGTATCGGGATTTCGCCGAACTGGTGATGCCGGCATGTCGCTAAAACAAAACACGCGACACCCGTGCGGCTTTACGTGTTGGCCAATAATCAAAAGAGAAGTCCGGTAGCGGAGGCGCGGACACAGGCTCAGTTGTCACTAAGAGTGAAACAAAAGATCTTTCAGGGAAACTCTTTGTTGCTTCCGCACGACAAATGCTGAACTCTGTGGCATTTGACAGAGTAAGGGAGTAGATGTCTGCGGGTTTCTGGAGTTAAAGATGCTCTACGTAACGAACGTAAAATAAGGAGGGTCGTATGAACATCGGACTTCTCTTTCCGTTTCGTAATCCGCCGCAGTGGCGCAAACCCTTTCCCCAGTTTTATGCCGAGCAGCTGAAGCAGATGCAGGTCGCTGAATCGCTTGGATACGATACGATCTGGCTCACAGAGCATCATTTTGCTGAGGATGGCTACTCCCCTTCGCTGTTGCCTATTGCTGGTGCGGTCGCGGCCATAACCAGTCGCGTCCGGATCGGTACCTTTCTACTGCTTTTACCGCTGCACAATGCAGTCCGCGTGGCAGAGGATGCGGCGACAGTGGACATTATTGCTAACGGACGCTTTGATCTTGGTCTCGGACAAGGATACTCACCGTCTGAGTTTGAAGGCTACGGTATTTCTCGCAAAGAGCGTGCCTCGCGTATGGAAGAGGGGGTCGAGGTTATTCGCGGCATGTGGACGCAAGATGTCTTTTCGTACTCGGGGAAACACTACAATCTCAAAAACATCAGCATGGTTCCGAAGGCACCACAAACGCCACACCCACCGTTGTGGATCGGTGCAGGCACGAGAAAAGCCGTGGAACGAGCCGCACGGTTGGGATGTCACTTTTTGGGTGGTGGCGATGCGGGTTCGCAAGCGATCTATGATGCCGCCCTCAAGGCGCATGGACGAGACCCCCAAGATTTTCATGCGGCTCAACTACGCTGGGTGTATGTCGCTCCGACGTACGAAGAGGCATGGGGCGATGTCCAATATCATTTGCATTACATGTTGAGCCAGTACGGACGCTGGGTGGCCGAGGCCAAGGATTTTCCCGGAGCAGAGAAAGCAGCCCAACTGCCGCCGGCGACCGAGCTACGGAACGTCACCGAACAGCTCATCGGTCGCCCGATCGTTGGTACCCCTGAACAAGTCGGCCAGCAGATCGAGGTAATGAAGCAGAAGATTCGTACCACACACCTTGTTATGGGCATGCATTTGCCGGGACTCGATCCCGCCAAGAGTCAACGCTCAATGGAGTTGTTCGCTAAGGAACTGATGCCGAGCTTTCACTAAATCCGGCCTACTGGTTACCTCCAGCTAGCGAATTCGTAGGGCGGGCTATGCTCGCCAACGGCTCAACAGTGACAGGCGTACCGAACAAGACTGCAGTTCCACTCGCTTGATCGTAGGCTTGATTATCAGTGAGCGCATTGATGTTCACGCCAGCGTGTGCTTTTGCGACGGCGAGCTGAGATCCTTCGGCATCGTGGCCCCAGCCATGAGGGAGGCTAACGACACCGGGCATGAGATCTTCAGTGATTTCGATCGGTGCTATCACACTCCCCACACGGCTAGTGACACGAGCGGAATCACCATCCGTCAATCCTATACGAGTCGCGTCCTGCTGAGAGATTTGCAATGTACAGCGATCAGGCCCTTTCACTAGCGATGGCAGATTGTGCATGAACGAATTGCTAGAGCGAAGCACGCGACGACCGATAAGCAGCATCTCAGGGGGGCTCTGCACCATATATTTCTGTAAACGTGCAACGTCACTAATCATCGTTGGCGGGGCTAGTTCGATCATGCCACTCTTAGTATTGAGGACTTCTCGCAAGTGAGGCCGTAGTGGACCGAGGTCGATGCCATGCTCAGATGCTTTCACCTTGGCAAGCGTGAGCCCTTCCGGGCGGCGGCCAAAGCCGTCACCGTACGGACCGAGCCGCACAAGCATGTCGATGACACGCTCTGGCCCAAGTGTTCCGCTCAGTTTTTCTGTGACCTCACTTGTAGTCAGGTCTGACCAAGCAGTGTTGGTTTTGACCGCATCAGTAACAAGCTGAGCGAACACTGCATCGTCGATATCTTTGATCGGTTTGTCGGCCAAGCCCAAGAATGGCGCGCTCAGCTGCAACAATACTTGCCAGCCGTCGGGCGTCCCCGGCGGAGGAGACACCGCGGGCGATGACCATTTGGCCATGTTACGGACGGAAAGATGGTACAGGCCAAACTCGTAGTTTGACTGTTCAGCCGGGGTCGGTGCTGGAAGGATCAGATGGGCGTGACGTGTTGACTCGTTGATGTAAATATCGATCGCGACCAAAAAGTCGAGTTGCGCAAATGCTTTGTCAAGCTGCACGGAATTGGCGGCACTGCGCAATGGGTTGGTCATCACCAGGATCATCGCCCGAACCTGTCCGTCACCTGGAGTGAGCATCTCCTCGGCCATGGTGGAGGACGGGATCATGCCTTTGATTTCTGGCTGACTACTGACCCGGCTTCGTCGCTGTCCGATGCCGAAGGGTCTGGTCTTTGCCAACGCAGTAAGCGGGGCGGCGGGAGTCGGAAACATTGCGCCGCCGGGACGATCGAGGTTGCCAGTAAGTATGTTGAGCAGATCAATGCCCCAGCTTGCCAGCGTGCCGAACTCTTGCACGCACGTGCCTAAACGTCCGTAACACGCAGCCGACTCCGCGGCCGCCAACTCGCGGGCAATGCGCCGGATTGTGGTGGCTGAAATACCACAGAAGTGAGCGACTACTTCCGGCGCGAAATCGCGTGCTACAGTTTCCACCGTGTCGAGTCCGTTGACCAAATCCGCAGCGGCACCAAGCTTGACCAATTTCTCATCAAACAGTGTGTGCACAAGCGCGAGGAGAAAGGCAGCATCTGCGCCAGGGCGAATGAAGTAATGCTCACTGGCAAGCTTAGCCGTTTCCGTGCGTCGCGGATCAATGACGACGATTTTGCCGCCGCGCTTAATAACAGCCTTCAGACGTCCCGGCGCATCAGGCATAGTCATCAGGCTGCCGTGTGAGATCGCAGGATTTGCACCAACAATCAGAAGATAGTGCGTACGGTCGATATCCGGCACTGGAACTGCAGAAGGGAAGGGGCCGCCGAACACCAAGCCGGTCTGGACGATCTTCGGTAAGGTATCGATCGCTTCTGAGTTAAATGCACTCCGACTCGCGAGGGCGCGGATCAGCAGCGGTAAATAGAGAAATCCTAAATCGTGTACGATAGGATTGCCAGCGTACATGCCAATGGCGTTGTTGCCGTACTGCTCACGAATAGTGAGCAGTCGAGATGTTATTTCTTTATAGGCCTCATCCCAGGTGATTTCCTCCCATCCGGTTGCCGTGCGTCGCACAGGTTGCCGCAGTCGGTCGGGATCGTGATACAACTCTTTTAAGCCATACGCCTTCGGGCAAATATAGCCACGCGAGAACGGATCTTCTTTATCTCCACGAACTGAGACGATTGCGTTCCCTTCGACTTCGACTGCGAGGCCACAAGTAGCCTCGCAGAATGGACAGACGCGATGAACAGTGCGGCGATCGGACATGCTTCTACTCCTTCGTTTGTTTGCTGCTGTAGCGGTGGAGTTCTTCCGCGGCATTTGCCAAGTCGTGTTGTCCGCGGGCGCAGATGGATACCTGCGCTCCTTCCTTAACGAATTCTTCGGCAATGGCTTTGCCAATGCCTTTACTGGCCCCGGTAACAAGGGCTACTTTGCCTTTCAGCCCGAGACCCATATCTTCTCCTTTCCTCCTTCGATTACTACTTCAGGGTTAGGCCGCTGTGTCATAGTAATCTGGAGGCAATGCTGTTGCTATTTCAGATTTACTTGTCTGAGATCTGTGGTGCCAAATCGCCGCGAGGGCAATCATTGCCGCAGCCAGTGCCGTCAGACTAAACAGCCCAACCCCCAGCAGCGAAAGGTCGTTGGTGTAATCAAGCACGACAGTTGCGGGAGTTGAGGATAAGAGAATGTTTGACATCACAAAAGAGTCTCCTTTCTCGTTCGCGATTGTACAAGCTGTGTCCGTTCTGATGATCTCTGCGCACATGAGTAAACACCTTCGTCACTCGTCTCAATTACTTCCGAGGTAAGGGAACCTCGTGTTACAGCCGACGCACCGCTTGAGCCCTGTACGTGGAAAATGTACGGCAAACAAAGACCCCGGAGATGCGTATTTGTGAAAAATGGAAAACCATAAGACAAAGTGTATCGAGCCTCTTGTTCTAGTTACAGGAATAATAACGTCGCCCGGATGAAGTCCGGGCGAATGCTCTATGGTGAGGTCTTGCAGACTGTATGCCATTCGCACCACCACCGAAACGCAAAAATTCTCTAATAACGAGAGGCGAACAACCTCACTATGACAAGCCGCGGCTCACAAACGTTGCTGGTATGCAACGTGAGCTGCAGCGCCGCAACACGAGGCCTCTGTACTTGAGCCATTACCTCTGAGGTAATGGCTCGGCTCGCTTTGGGCTGCTATCGTTTGGCGCATGGATACACAACCTAACGGAATGCCTAATGGAGTAGTTGTAGAGCCGAACGGAGTCGGACCGTTGCTGCGTCGCTGGCGAGAAGCACGGCATTTGAGTCAACTTGAACTCTCCCTAGAGGCGGAAGTCTCTGCCCGTCACATCAGCTTTCTTGAGACTGGCCGGGCGGTACCGAGCAGAGAAATGATACTGACCTTGGCGAACGTACTCGATGTACCGCTACGTGAGCGCAATGTGCTACTGCTGGCTGCTGGCTATGCACCGGTGTACGGCGAGACCAGTTTGGATAATCCGCGCATGAATCAGGTTCGTGCAGTTGTGGAGATCATGTTGAAGTCAAACGAGCCACGTAGTGCACTTGCTCACGATCGGTACTGGAACGTGATCATGGCCAACACCGCCTTTGTTCGCTTCCTGACAGTCATCTTAGGCAAAGAACCTGCGGGCCTCATCCCTTTGCGCGTATCAACGCCACCACGCGTGAACTTGCTGCATCTTCTCTTTGATCCTAACGGTCTGCGCAAAGTTATTGTGAACTGGGAAGCAAGCGCCAAGGCATTGTTGAATGAGGCATACCGCAGGCTAGCGTGGGCACGCGACGATACGCTGAAAAAACTGATTACCGATATTCTGAGTTATCCTGGCGTGCCAGCGCGCTGGCGTGAACCTGAGCTTGAAGGGCCACAGGCCTTGATCCTGCCTATGGAACTAAACTTGGAGGGCAAGATCGCGCGGATGTTCAGCACAGTTACGACCGTGGCGACGCCACATGATGTGACGTTACAGGAATTACATGTCGAAGTTTTCTATCCGGCTGATGCCGAGACTGAGGCGACGCTCCAAGCGTATGAGAAACAGGTGAACAGTATGTTTGGGGAAACCAAGTTTGCTCGTTGATTGTACTATCCCCCTTTGCACCTTTCGAGAGCACGATGTTTCTTGCACCATGTCCTCGACATCCCATACAGATTCAGTAAGGGCGCGGTAGTAGCAGTGCAGGTCCGGGCGCAACGGTTCAGTGCGCTGCAGAAAGCGCTGCCACATCTGCTGGACCTCCTGAGCAAAGTCTTGCGGTAGCTTCATACGCTCCCCTTTTCCCGACAGTTGGCTCAAGCGTTCTTTAATAGAGACGGAGTCGGGCGCAAAAAGGATACCACAAGACAATTCGGATGGAGTACTACCAATGGGGGATACGACGCCATCGCCGCGGCGGTGAGATGATAGCCTTGATCGCGAACTTGGAGTCACAAATCGTTGAGAAATAATAGAGACGGAGACAGTATCATGGACCGCACGACATTCGAATCGAAGCGACGGTCAGTTGAGACACCGTCCGGGCCTGCTGGGCAATTTATTGGTCTAAGGTCTGTCCTTTCATCTCCGTTTTCCCTGTTACACTCTGTTACAAACCGTTACGAAACTGAGAAGCTTCTCCGGGTGTTAGAACATATATTAGCTGGTGAAAATTCTTACATCAGAGGAGGTCAGTTATGACACGGAAGTTGTTTGCTCTCATTGTTGGAGTAGCGGGAGTAATTGGGCTCTTGTCCTGGGGAGCACATGCTCATTGGTCACACGGTCATCACCGGACGGACTGGATTGCCAAGCGGCTCAGTCTTGATGATCAGCAAAAGGTGAAACTTGAAGCTATCCACGAGGCCATGCGACAGGCGCGTGAGGAATTTCGGGACGAACGAGCTTCGCTGTTTGATGAGCTAGAGGCGCAGATCAAAAGTGATCAGCTCGATCAGGCAAAAGTGCTGCAACTTTTTGAGCAACGCTTAAACCGCATGAATCAGGCCGCTCCCCAGATTATCGCCAAAGTGGCAGAACTGCATGCCACCCTGACTCCCGAGCAGAAGGCCAAAATAATCGAGCATCTTGATCACATAAAAGAGCGGATGCAAGATCATCATTAAATGATGCCAACCATCCTCATCATTGACGATGACCGTAGCCTGAACGAACTGCTCAAGACCTATCTTGGGCAGTTCGGCATGGAGGTGCTGACAGCGGTGCGTCCAGATGAGGGACTGACGCTGCTGCGGACTAAAGCGCCTTCGTTAATTATTTTGGATATTATGCTGCCCGGCCGGGACGGGTTTAGTCTCTGCCGGGAGATTCGCAAAGAGAGCAACGTGCCGATCATCATGCTCACGGCGCGGGGCGAGCTGGCGGACCGCGTGGCAGGGCTGGAACTCGGCGCTGATGATTACCTACCTAAGCCATTTGAGCCGCGCGAGCTGGTCGCACGCATGCAGTCTTTGCTCCGGCGCGCAGGTATCGCACAGATTAATGAAGTGCGTTTGGAACACATCCAAGCTGATGCACTCACGGTTGATCTTCGTGGGCAAAGAGCATGGTTGCACGGGACCGAACTCGATCTCACAACTTCTGAGTTTGAAATCCTTGCCCTGTTTTTGTCTCGTCCCGGTGTCGTGCTCACGCGTGATGAGATTATGGATAAAATCCGCGGCATCGACTGGGAAGCGTATAACCGTTCGATTGATGTCGCCGTGAGCCGCTTGCGCCAAAAACTGCAGGACGATCCGAAGCGTCCACAGTACATCAAGACAGTGTGGGGCAGTGGCTATTTGTTCCTGCCAATGCCGGTGTCAGTGCGCAAGGAAAGCCTTGATGCCTGATCGCATGAAGAATCTCACCAATTCTTCTGTTCCGCATATCCATAGCCGTTTGGCTTTTCTGCGGCGCTCTCTCTTCCTCAAGCTGGTGTTGGTCTACACCGGGACGATGGTGGTACTGATGCTGACCGTCGGCCTCATTTTCCACTTGACGTTCGACCGGCCCTCACTCTTTGAGACGCCGCTCGGCAAACACCTGCAAAGATATGTAAACTCTCTGGCCGACGAACTTGGCGATCCGCCGCGGTACGATAAAGCTCGGCAGTTGGCGCAAGAGCTCAGCGTGCAGATCCGGGTGAGCACTCCGCGAGAGGAGTGGGCGACGGATACCGTTGTTCCTCCAACGACCGTACTCACTAATAGTGTTCCTACTGCGACGCAACCGCAGCAGTTTGGCCGTTATCATGATTACTTCTTTGCGCTGCTGCTGCGTCAGGATACTCGCTATACATTTTTGTTCCCGCGTGAGCCGTTTCGTCGCGGCCATCGTATGGCTTTGGTGTGGCTTGTCACGATGATCGGCTTGATTCTAGGCGGGAGTTACTTGGTGGTCCGTTGGCTCTTTCGTCCACTGTACTGGCTCAACAACGGAGTGCAAGAGATCGCGCGTGGGAACTTTGCCTATGAGGCCCCGGTTCGTTCAGAAGACGAACTAGGCCGCTTGACCGCTTCCTTCAACCACATGACGACGCGCGTTCGTCAGATGGTGCAAGCGCGGGAACAGTTGCTGCTAGACGTTAGTCACGAGCTGCGGTCGCCGTTGACGCGTATGAAAGTGGCGCTGGAGTTTGTTCAGGAACGAACAGTTCGTGAGCAGTTGCAACACGACATCCGCGAGCTCGAAACTATGGTGACGGAATTGTTGGAAGCCGAACGGCTATCCAGCACTCACGGTGGAGTGGTGAAGACCGAGGTAGATCTTGTCAGGCTGGTGCGAGACGTGGTGGACACGTATCAAGGACGACAGCCAGCGGTGCACCTCGTTTCCGCTCCAGATACTCTCTTGTTACTGCTAGATGCAGACCGCCTGCGTATCGCTCTCCGTAATGTGATCGACAATGCGCTCAAGGCCTCGCCTGCCACAGGCCCGCCCGTGGAGATCTGCGTGCAAAGTGATGCGTCTGTGGTGCGCATATCTATACGTGACTACGGTCTGGGCATTTCTTCCGAGGATTACATTCGCGTGTTCGAGCCGTTTTATCGAGTGGACAAATCACGAGGCAGAGACACGGGGGGTTATGGGCTTGGACTGAGTCTGACAAAGAAAATTATGGTTGCGCACGGGGGGGATATTCTTCTGGCCAGTGAACCAGGACAGGGCAGTACGTTCACGTTGCAGCTTCCCTTCTAACGTCTCATGCGAGTTCATTACCTCACAAGTAATTGAACCTGTCCCCGAACGTGCCTAATTATGTAGACAAATATCACAAGCGGCGGATGCCGTTCGCAGAGAGGAATTTTTATGCCTAACAGAAGTACCGCGGAAGTGATCGAACAATTCAACAATGCGTTTCAGCGTCACGACCCATCGCTTTTGGTTGACCTTATTGGCGAGAACTGCGTCCTCGAGAATACAACACCAGCACCTGATGGTGCACGTCATGTCGGACGCGAAGCCTGCTTGGCTCTGTGGCAGTCGATCACCACAACGCCGAACACTCACTTCGATCTTGAAGATGTTGAGGTAGCTGGAGAGCGGGCGATTATTCGCTGGCGTTTCTGGTGGGGCGAGGGCACGCAAAGTTCCGTGCGTGGCGTGAACCTCATGAAAGTGAAAGACGGTCTGATTGTAGAGGGTCTGGGGTATGTGAAGGGGTCATAGTTTCATCCAAGCCGTGATACAAAAAAGATCGTAACCCGGCAACAGAGGTCAGCAATGATCATCGTCTCCGGAAGGATATACGTGCGTCCCGGCACAAGGCAGGAATTTTTGATGTCCTCTTTAGCCGCGGTCGCACAGGCGCGGCATGCATGTAGCTGTCATGACTTCATTGTGGCAGCGGACCCGATTGAGCCTGACCGCGTCAACGTCTGTGAGGAGTGGGAGTCTGAGGAGGCGCTCTTGGTCTTTCGTGGCGAGGGACCGGGACAAGATTTGTCATCCAAGATCGTGCGTGCCATGGTGTCCCGGCACGTGGTTTCGTCGTCCGGGCCAGCGTAGTGGGGAAGTAAAAATCGTTGATTCGCCGCATGCCGATGGACCGGAAGTGGAGTGAAGTATGACTTGCACTGCATGTTACACAGAAAACAAAGCTGGTCGGAAATTCTGCGCAGCCTGTGGACAGGGACTGCCTAGCGCGTGCCAGCAGTGCGGTTTTCTCAATGACTCTAGTGATCGTTTTTGTGGCGGGTGTGGCACGGCTCTCGCTGCCCTCCGACGACCAGACAGCGGTTCAACTGTCTTCGCTCCTTCTCCTCCACCTCCAGTAGCCTATACGCCACCCCATCTTGCTGAGCGCATCCGTGCGACTTCTTCCCCTGAAGGCGAACGGAAAACCATTACTGCATTGTTTGCCGACCTCAAAGGCTCAACCGCGTTAATTGAAGGACTCGACCCAGAAGAAGCCCGTGCGATTGTTGATCCTGCGCTACAGCTCATGATGGATGCCGTGCACCGCTATGAAGGCTATGTCGCACAAGCCCTTGGCGATGGCATCTTTGCTTTGTTTGGCGCACCGATTGCTCACGAGGATCATGCCCAGCGGGCGCTCTACGCGGCGCTCCACATGCAAGATGCGATGCGTCGCTATAGCGATCAGGTGCGGCTCTCACACGGTGTTCCCCTTGCCATGCGGGTCGGTATGAATACCGGTGAAGTGGTCGTGCGGTTGATTCGCAAGGATGATTTGCATACCGACTACGTGCCAGTCGGGCATGCCACTAATCTTGCTGCCCGCATGGAACAGATGGCGACGCCAGGCTCCATATTGATTACCGAAGCAACACAGAAGCTGATCGCAGGGTATTTTGACCTCAAGGCGTTGGGCGCTGCGACGATTAAAGGGCGTGCGGAGCCGCTTCACGTCTACGAAGTCATAGGCACAGGCCCGCTGCGGACGCGGTTGCAAGTGACCGCCCAACGCGGCTTGACGCGCTTTGTCGGGCGGCAGCAGGAACTCGCTCAATTGCAGAACGCTTTGCTGCGTGTCAAAGCTGGACAGGGGCAGATGGTCGGCATCAAGGGTGAGCCGGGAGTAGGAAAATCGCGTTTGTTTCATGAGTTCAAGCTCTTCTGCCAACGCGAGTGTGTAGTGCTTGAAGCATCTGCGGTTTCGCATGGTTCAAATACACCCTATCTGCCGGTAATCGAGTTGCTGAAATCGTATTGTGATATGCAACCCCACGATGACAAACGCACTCACCGGGCGCGAGTGATTGGCAGGGTCCTGAGTCTCGATCGCAGTCTCGAAGACACCCTGCCGTACCTCTCAGCCTTGCTGGATATTGAAGAGCAACCGTCTCCACTGCAAGAGGTGGCTCCCCACACGCTCCGGCAACACATAAACGACGCGCTCGCGAGACTGTGGCTTGCCGAAAGCACCAATCAACCGCTCGTCCTCATGTGTGAAGATTTACACTGGGTTGATGGCGCGACACAGGCATGTTTGGACACCCTGAGTGAGTGTCTCGCTGCCGTGCGTATTTTACTCCTTGTGAACTATCGACCCGAGTATCAGCCTGCGTGGAAACAGCAACTCTATTTCACCGAGGTACAACTGGTGTCATTGGGGACCGTCGAGACCGACGAGTTCCTCACGCTCCTACTCGGGAGCGATGACAGCCTGACTGAACTCAAGCACCAGGTACTCACCACGACTGAGGGCATCCCGTTCTTCATGGAGGAAGTGGTGCAAACCTTGGTGGACGAACAGATACTCCGAGGTCAGCGCAGCAACTACCGTCTTGTACAGCCAGTGACAGACCTACGTATCCCCCCCACTGTCCAAGGCGTGTTAGCCGCACGCATTGACCGCCTCGCGCCAGCAGAGAAAGCGTTGTTGCAACAGCTCGCGGTCATCGGACGGGAATGCCCACTTGCTTTGGTGCGACAGATCATCGCGCAGCCAGAAGACGAACTGTATCACCTGCTCGCAGCTCTACAAGACAAAGGGTTTCTCTATGAACAGCCAGGATTCCCCGACGTGGAGTACGTCTTCAAGCACGCCCTCACCCAAGAAGTAGCGTACAACTCGATGCTCATTGAACGCCGCAAAGTGCTGCACCAACAGACAGCAGCGGCGATTGAACAACTTTTTCACCATCAGTTAGAGGAGCATTATACCGCCCTCGCGCGTCACTACAGCAGCAGCGGCAACACCGACAAGGCGATTCAGTATCTGCTCAAAGACTTCCGCACAGCGTGGTTCGATGCCGCAGCACAAGAGTTCGGGATTTCAGGCTAACCCCCCGGTCCGTACATCACCAACTCGGGGGTCAGAGCTATCAGGCCTCGCAGCTCTGGAGGCAATCATAGTTTTCTCACCCGCGTGCTTGACAGAGCATTGTTTCAATTGTATTTAACTTTATAGTTAATTAACTGAAAGGCTAATTACGCGATGGCGCCTGACTCCCTCAGCCTCACCTTCGCCGCCCTTGCTGATCCCACTCGGCGCGCGATTTTGCAGCGCCTCGTCCAAGGCGAGGCTTCGGTCGGAGAATTAGCCGCACCTTTCGACATGAGCTTGCCCGCGATCTCGAAGCATCTCAAAGTGCTGGAAACCGCTGGCCTGATCGCCCGTGGCCGCGACGCGCAATGGCGTCCGTGCCAGCTCACCGCTGGCCCACTCAAAGATGCTGTCGACTGGCTGGAGCACTATCGTCCCTTCTGGGAACAGAGTTTCGATCGCCTGGATGAATACCTGCGCAAGATTCAACGAAAGGAGAAGAAGCATGGCCGCAAGAAATAATACGACAACTACGACCGAGCATGAACTCGTCATGACCCGCGTATTCCCGGCCCCCCGGAGTCTTGTGTTCAAGGCCTGGACTGAGCCTGAGCGCGTCAAGCAATGGTGGGGGCCACGTGGCTTTACTACACTGTCCTGTGAGATGGAACTCCGCCCTGGTGGAAAGTGGCGTACACACTCACGCTCGCCCGAGGGGAAAGAATATGCAGAGCACGGCACCTTTCGCGAGATCGTGCCACCCGACCGTATCGTCTTCACCCAGGCATGGGAGGACGCAGACGGCAAAGCGAAACACGAAACGCTGGTGACAGTAACGTTCACTGAGCAAGGCGGAAAGACCTTGCTTAGTTTCCATCAGGGTGTCTTTGAATCGGTCTCATCGCGCGATGCCCATGAGGAAGGTTGGAGCAGCGCCTTTGAACTGTTGGTCGAATATCTCGCTAGAAACTGAGCAATACAACTTCACGGAAAGGAGTATACACTATGCAGTCCCATCGTATTGTCTCACGGGAGGAATGGATCGATGCACGCAAGCAGCACTTGCTTAAGGAAAAGGAACTCACCCGCTTACGCGATCAATTGAGTGTCGAGCGGCGTACACTACCCTGGGTCAAAGTCGAGAAGCACTACGTGTTCGACGGGCCGAACGGCAAGGAGACGCTCGCCGACCTCTTCGATGGACGCGGACAATTGATCATCTATCACTTCATGTTCCGTCCAGGTTGGGAGGAGGGCTGCAGGAGTTGCTCGTTCCTCGCCGATCATATCGACGGCAGCGTCGTACACCTCGCGCACCGCGATGTGACCCTGATGGTGGTCTCGCGAGCGCCCTTCCCCGAGATCGCGGCCTTCAAGAAACGCATGGGGTGGCGATTCAAATGGGTGTCGTCCTTTGGCAGTGATTTCAACAGCGACTATCACGTGTCATTCACCAAAGACGATCTCGCCAAGGGCCCGACGTCTTACAACTACGAAGTGCGGAAAGACCAAAGCGAAGGCGAAGCTCCCGGTGTCAGCGTGTTTTATAAGGACCCGACCGGCGACATTTTCCACACCTACTCCAGTTACGCGCGCGGACTCGATCTGTTGGTTGGCGCATATAACTACCTCGACCTCGCGCCCAAGGGCCGCGACGAAGACGGCCTGACCTTTGCTATGGCCTGGGTTCGCCACCACGACCGCTACGGAGACGACTATGTCGTCGACCCAAAAGCATCCTACACGCCGCCCAAGGACTCGGCCCGTTGTCACGGTGAAAAGGAGCAGCACTCATGAACGCCTATTGTCCCCGTGCCTCTGCATCGCCGGACTCTACGCGTCTCGCGATCTCAGTACGGACCGTGGTTGGTAATCCACAGTCACTAACGTTTAGGCAGCGGATTCCCGACCTTGTCCGCTGGCTCATACCAAGTGCGATCTTAGTACTCTTGCCCAAGTGTCCTGCCTGTCTGGCAGCCTCTATCGCTTTCGGCACCGGCGTGTCTCTGTCGCTCGCGGCTGCATCGTACATCAAGACACTGCTGGTGATCATGTGCGTAGCTGCACTGGCATACAGTGTCGCACGATACTTCCTGCGTCCTATCTCGTTGACGTTCACGCCTAAGGAAACAGGGCAATAAGCACAGAGTAAACGCTATGACAACACAACAACAGATTCTCGACTATTATGTACAACCCTCACCGCTGACCTCGGCAGTGTAACCGGGCGCGGACTAGGCTGAATCCTTATAGCGGTTTTCACTTTCGTGCGACCCTGTCCTGGTAGGGGCGAAGCTGGTCTTCGCCCTGAGAGTGTGGGCGATTACAGCGTGGGCGATCACAAGGATCGCCCCTACGGAGGGCGCATTATTCTGCAAACCGCTATAAGAGCGCTAAAAAACGGCAGTCGCACGAGTAACAACTGCGCCAGGTTTCGTGGCGGAAACGCGAACTTCATGTTGTGCTGGAGTCGTCACGTTCATCCGAGTCCCACTTGCCGTAGCGCATTGAGCACGCGTTCCGTCACCGTAGGATCTTTGTACGGCAAGCGTTCCTGGATCATCAACGCTGAAAAGCGCGGACTCACCTGTGACGTGGCTACGGCTGCGGCTTTGGCCTCGGCTATTAAACCCATCTCACCATAGGTGATAGCGAGGAAACCATTGGCCGGCACAAATTCGGGATTGCGTGCCAATGCACGTTTGAAGGTCGCGATGGCATCCTCATAGTGCTGGCGGAGATAATACGAGTGTCCCAGGCACCACAAATAGCGAGGGGGATAGTGCGGATTCAGCCGCATCGCTTTATCGATGAGGGGTGGCGTCTCTTCGGGTTTGCCTGCAAAATTGACGATCTCGCCAAGCGAGGCATACGTATCCGCTTCGTTGGGGTCTAGAGCAAGCGCGTGTTCCACTTCGATAATCGCAAGGTCATGTTGCCGCTTCCACAGCGCGCCTATGCCGAGCAACCGGCGGCCAACTGGCAGCTGCGGATCGAGGGCCACGGCCTGCCGGGCCGCCGCCTGCACAAGATCGAGTGTGTGTGGATCATGACTCCAGCCCATGGCCCAATGCGCGAAGTACGCCCAGCCCAGGTAGGCGTGGGCGGTCGCAAAGTGCGGATCGAGCGCAATCGCCTTGGCAAAGAGTTGCTGGGCCGACACATTAGTCTCTACCGTCGAGCGCTCGTGCAGTTCGAGCCCCCGCAAGTAACAATCATAGGCCTCAACGTTGTTCGTTAACGGGCGGCCTAATCGGCGCCGTTCATTGTCAGTCAATGTCACTTCAAGTGCAGAGACGATACTCCGCGTAACCTCGTCTTGCACGGCAAAGATGTCCTGCACGTCGCGATCGTACCGCTCTGCCCACCGATGATACCCAGTGGTGACGTCGACCAGTTGCGCCGTAATGCGCACCCGGTTCCCTGCTTTGCGCACGCTGCCTTCAACAAGATACCGCACCCCCAGTTCGGCGCTCACCTGCGCCGGCTTGACGGCATTGCCTTTGTAGGGCAGCACCGAATTGCGAGCGATGACAAAGAGCCCCGAGAGTTTGGACAGATCCGTGATAAGGTCTTCGGTGATCCCATCGCTAAAATAGTCTTGCTCTGGATCACTGCTCATATTCACGAACGGTAGCACCGCGATGGACGGCTTGTCTGGTAAGGGCAGCGCTGTGGTGTGTACAGAGGTGGGTCCTACGTGGTCACTGTGCAGCACCCGATACACGCGCACCGGCTTGGCGATATTCTTCACCGTTTGCTCACCCATAGGGTCGTAGCCAAAGGCTAATTTTGTTTCGACCTGATCGTAGACCGTGCCCGAGATACAGATACCACCAGCCTCTGCCAAGCTTTCCAAACGGGCGGCAATGTTCACCCCATCACCATAGATGCGATCTTCTTCAACAATGACATCGCCTAAGTTAATGCCGATGCGAAACTCCATGCGGCGCGCCGGCGGCACCTCGGCATTGCGACTTTTCAATTCCTGTTGAATCTGCACCGCACACTCGACGGCATCGATTACGCTGGCAAACTCCGCTAGCAGATTATCACCGGGGGAATCCACGACGCGTCCGCGATGCTGCCGAATGAACGTGGCCATGAGTTCACGATACGCGGTCAAGGTACGCACGGTGGCAACTTCATCCTCGCCCATGAGTCGACTGTAGCCTTTGACATCGGCGCTCAAGATCGCTGCCAGCCGACGTGTGAATGACGGTGACGGCGTCACGTCGTGGTGTTCATCACTACTCATTGCCACTAATTATTCTGCGCGTTCTTGTCCGGTGTCAATCGGATGGCGTGGCAGAAGCCCCGCTAGACGGCGCACAATAAAGCCAGAAGGTGTTGAAGTTGATGCCCGGCTCGCAGATGTTGCGATTGTGGTAGTCTGCGGAATAAGGTAGAGTGCGGTGCAGGTGAGCAAGACGATTCCGAAGCCGAAGCCGACGAAGATGTCTTTGTCAGCGGAATGAGGCAATCTCTGTGCGACAACGGGATTACTTCGTCGCCTTTAGACTCACGCAATGACAGGAACCTGCTGTCTCCAGATACGCAATTTGCTTACAACCCATCCGCCGGGATCGGAGAAGCATGGACAGTCACCATCTGCCACTTCCCGCCTACCTTTGTGTACGTCATGATCTCGCGTCCCCACGTCATACGTACCGGTCCATCCTTCGGTTTGAACGAAACCATCACATGCCCCCAGGCATATCCTGTGTCACCAACGGTGCGGTATTGCCAATTGAGCGGGACGATGGTGAAGCTTTCCAGCGTCGCAAACAGCCCCTGAAAGCCTTGTCGTAGCGCGGCTTTGTTCTCTACTGGGAAGGGAGAGATCAAGCCGAAGCCAACGGCTTGGTCATGCACGAAGGGGGACCAGGTGTCGAGGTCGCGCTTGTTCAACGCGCCGATCAATTGCTCGACTGTGGCTTTCAATTCATCCACTTCAGCGCCACGTCCGGCTGATGGAATGCACAGTAGAGAAAGAAGTGCCCACACCAACATCACTCGTCTGCTCATCAAACTCATACCTCTTCTCTCTTCCTTTTCTTTAACGGGCTTGGCTTATGTCCTTAGCGTTTCGTCGGTTATTATGTTTCCTCGAAGGCCACGTACTGCTTCTTGAACCGGGTCGTCATGTTCCACGTTCCGGCCCAGCCCTTAGGAATGACGAATGTGTCTCCCGGACCAAATTCGTCACGACTTCCGTTACGATTGGTGATAATGAGGCGCCCTTCAAGCACGAGGCAGTATTCATCATGCGGATACGCGTCGGTTTTAAGAACGCCAGGCCCGCTCTCCCAGAGCGCGACAGTGAACTTACGATCTTCTGACTTGTACTCGCTCAAGCTTGTATACGAGCCATCGAAAGTGCTGTTGTCTTTGACGACCATTTCGCTCGGATACTTCGCTTGCTCCATCGGCGTTGCGTTACGATCGACCCGCGTGATCTCTCTCACCTTTGTTTGTGCGTGAGCAAGAGTACTAAAGGTACTGATCAGTACAAGCGCGCTAACTATACTAGCAGTGACGGAACGATTGACGAGTGCGGTAAGGTTGTTCATGGAGAACTCGCCCTTCTTTGTTAATAGTAGTGTAACCCGGATGAAATCCAGAAGATGCATTCGCAGATTCCGCTTCATTCCATCCGGGCTACGAGACTTCGGTTTTCGCTTTACTACATCGGCTTCAGTTTCGCTCCGTACTGCGCAAAGTACGTGCCTGCGCGGCCTGCTTCTGCATCTGTGATCGAGTCGGTCAGCCGACGAATACGGTCTCCGGCAAACACCGCCCGTTCTTCACCTTCTATGCGGAAGTCTGGTGCGTCAGTCAGCGTGTAGACCCCCGCCCAGCGTACCCACACTCCGCCATCCTTCTCACTGGGACCTCCAAGCACTTCGATCGTGCGTGAATTGAAACGACGGTCCAGGCCGTTGACAGAGTTCTTAAATTGCGCGAGGACAGCAGTGCGCCCTTCATACTTCCCGCCGAACGGCGCGGGTGCGATAAACTCGTATACCGCATCCTCGGTGAAAAACGGCTCGAGCTTCGACCAGTTATCACTCGCATACGCTTCTTCAAATGCGGCAGCGTAAGCCGCGTAGCGATCGATATTGCTCATAATCTTCCTCCTTAAAGGTGAACATTAAAGTCGCGCTGTTTGTGCATGCGCTAACACCTGAGTTTCTGTACCGAAGCGACGGACCAAATACGCTAAGGGTCCGATACTACCGAGAGTCAAAGTTAACAAAATGTACGGAACTGCTGAGATGCCACGTTCTCGTGCATCGAACCACATCCATATCATCACTAAACTTAATGCGATGGTGAGATCAAGAAAGACCTGAACGGTTGCTGCGTTGGCGAGGGCTTGTTCGATGAGGCCGATATAGCCGTACTGATAGACGACGTAAGCAGAGAGAGCCGAGAAAGCGATGAGGATAACCTCTGCTGCGAGTTGCTTAATGTTCATGAAATAGTCCTTTCTCAGATATTTTTCGACAACACCAATAGTGATAATTCTGTACCGAGGAGCTTTTAATGATCCTCCTTTCTTGTCACACCAGCAGAGGGCGCAAAGTGTACTGCGTCGATCGATGGATCGATTAGCCTCAGCAATGCGACCGTGTCGAAATACGCCTGCCCGTAGATCACACGACCTTCAATGAACTCGAAACGATCTACTACGTTGAGTTGAAATGGTTTACCGACGAAGGTGCCCTTCGCTTGCCATTCGACATAGAGTGCTTGTTGATCTCCGGCCCAGGCCTGTTGCTCCATACGCAAGTCCGGAATTGCTGAGAGTAAGAAGGCGTAATAGCCAGGGACCTCTGGTTTGCGGAGTGGGCGATGCATACCAGGATTTAACATTCGCCCCTGTGGATGGTAGAAATCGGCGAACCGTCTCGGCTGTGGAGCTTGCCACAGCTGTGCGTAGTGAATGAGGAACTCGGTCGGGGTGAGTCCTAACGCTGATGATCTTGCATTTACGCTGTATTCAATTTCTTGATCGACCACAGGTTCGTAGGCCGGCATCGACGGGAGGTTAGGGGAGACTCGTGCGAAGAGTGGGGCACAATCATAGTAGCGCCGCCCACGAATGACATGGTCACCCTTTAACGTGACACAATACACGGCATCCCACAGCAGTTTCCGACCGGCGATAGTCGCGGCATTCTGGGCATCCACGAAGATCGTGTTCTCACGCTCACGCCAGCGGCTGATGGTGAAGTGAAAGTCTGGCATCAAGTTGAGTACGCCGTCCATATGAGTTGCCACTTGGGTAGCTTTGAGCGGACGCTCCATGCCAGAATCGAATACTGTTCCTTCGGGGTCAAAGAGTGCAACATAGCGACTTGGGTTTGGCCGTGCAGCAAACTCCCTGAACTTTTCAACCCAGCGCTCGACGTTGGACATGATACCCCTCCTCTCTACCTTCATGATTGACGTGGGATTTATAGTGCATGGACTTTTTGTGTCAGCAACCAGCGTGCCGTGGATAGCGATTGCAGAAAGGTTTGCTATTTGCCGTGAATTGTTCTCCTGAAGTGGGCCGCATGGCGCAGATGCGTGTTGCATGCCTGCAACGTGCGTGGCGGTGGTGCAACGGTAAGCGTTCAGCCGTCAGCTCTCAGCAGAAACATACAGATACGTATCCTGAAGACTCTACCTCGTGAGAGGAGTGGGGCAAAATTTTTTTGTATTTTCTGTCTGGCTGACTACTGAAAGCTGATAGCTGAGCGCTTACATACAACACAATACGTAATACGCGGCACGCAATACGTAGTACGTACCACGCAACACGCCGGTACACTCTTTGCTCTCGTCAATGCTAATATGCAAAACACTATGCATGCTGCACGACGATGGAGTCTCTGGGGGCTGTTGGTGGGCGCGCTGATGGGAGTGGGCGATCTCACGGCGTTCCTAGCGTTGGGGTTAGAAATGCGTCTGGCTGGACGCAGCGTCATGACCGAGGTCATGATTACTTTCATCGTGACCTACGGAATCCTTGGATTCGTCATTGGTAAACTGATGGAAGCCCGTGCCCAAGCCCGTGCTGATGCGCAAACGATTGCGACGCAACTCCGTGCCCTAGAAGCTTCACAACGTCATGCCCTGCAAAACGAAAAACTCGCTGCCATCGGTCGTCTCGCGGCTGGTATTGCTCACGAGGTGCGTAATCCACTCGGAGTGATTCGTGCCTCGGCGTCGATGGTGCGAGAACATTTCACTGATGGTGAAGAAGCCTATCGCGCGTGTGATTTTATTCGCGAAGAGATCGATCGGTTGAATGGATTGATTACCTCGTTACTGAATTTTGCCAGGCCCGCGGAGTTGCGCTTGCAGCCGATCGTCATTGATCAGGTCATTGATAAAGCGTTGCTGCTCACTAAGGAAGAGCTACAGCGGCGGGATATTGCCGTGGTGCGTGAACAGTATCAAGAAGTAGCATTGGTCATGGCTGACCCTGACCTTGTCGCACAGGTGGTCTTCGGGTTAGTGACCAATGCGGCTGAGGCGATTGGCGCACACGGCACAATCACCGTACGCACAGTGGGAACCCATGACGATGTTGGCGTGGAAGTGGTTGATACCGGACCTGGCATTACTCCCGAAGACGCTGAGCGTGTGTTTGAACCCTTTTTTACGACGAAGCCGACCGGGACTGGACTGGGCCTGCCGATGGCCGCACGGATCGTGCAGGCGCATGGCGGCGTCATCGAAGTGGTGGCCGCCACAGAGCCTGACGAGACCCATACTGGTGCACGATTCCGTCTTCGGCTCCCAGTGCGGGGACCGAGAGTGCCGCAGGAGCAGGCAGCATGAAGTCGCGTTTGCTGATTCTTGACGACGAGCAACGCATGGTTGATATCCTGGCGATGGTCTTTCGCCGTGAAGGATACGATGTGCAGACGTTTATCGATGCTCAAGCAGCGCTGCTCGCGCTTCAGGCCGAGCCTTTTGATGGTTTGATCACCGACCTCAAAATGCCTGGCACTGATGGGCTCACCGTTTTGCAACAGGCCAAGACGATTGATCCAGAACTGCCAGTGATTCTTATTACCGCTCATGCTTCTGTATCAACGGCAATTACCGCGATGCGCCATGGCGCGTTTGATTATGTCGAAAAGCCCTTTGACAACGATGAACTCAAAGTCCTGGTGCGACGTGCACTTGATGTGACCCGCCTGGCACGTGACAACCGTTATCTGCGTGCCGAGTTGCGCAGCCGCTATCAACCTGAGGCACTGGTGGCAGAGAGTGCCGCCATGCGTGAGGTGCTAGCGCTCGCTCGCCGGGCCGCACGCAGCCGCAGTACGGTCTTGATTACCGGTGAGAGTGGAACTGGTAAAGAAGTCATTGCTCGAGCCGTACATTATCACAGTGATCGTGTCAGTGGACCTTTTGTCGCGGTAAACTGTAAGGCGTTTGCCGAGAGTGTGTTGGAGTCGGAATTGTTTGGCCACGAGAAAGGGGCGTTCACCGGCGCGGATCGCACTAAACCTGGGTTGTTTGAACGTGCGGACAGAGGAACACTCTTCCTTGACGAGATTGCCGAAGTGAGTGCCGACTCACAAGGCAAACTGTTACGAGTCTTGCAAGAACGTCGCTTCTACCGTGTTGGGGGGACAACCGAGCATACCACTGACGTGCGATTAGTGGCGGCGACTAATCGTGATCTGCGAGCGGAAGTGACAGCGGGCCGTTTTCGCGAGGATCTCTATTTTCGTCTGGCGGTGATTCCTATTCATCTCCCTCCACTTCGCGAACGACAAGATGACGTCCTTCCCCTCGCGCAGCACTTTCTTGCCAAGTGGAACACGGAATTGTCACGCAATGTGAAAGGCTGGACTCCTACGGTCGAGCGTTATCTGTGCAGGCATCCCTGGCCCGGTAATGTGCGCGAGTTAGAGAACACCATCGAACGTGGAGTCGTCCTTGCGCAAGGTGAGTATATCGACCTGAGCGATTTGCTGGTCGAGGCGACTCTCGAAACACTCTCGGATGAGAAAGTCACTCAGGGTGAGAATCTACAAACCTTCCTCGACCGTGCAGCCGCAGACCACGTACGAGCTGTGCTCAAAGAAGTCGGTGGGGCACGTGTGGAGGCTGCGAAGCGCTTAGGGATTGAACGGACGACGTTGTATCGGCTGATGCGGAAGTATGGGATTGCTGATTCGTAGGGGCGTACGCCATACGCCCCTCTTTTTAGGAAAGGTCGCCGCGCTATTTTTTCACCACGACCAACTCCAACCGACGATTCTGTGCCCGGCCTTCTTCGGTGTCGTTCGACGCAGTAGGCTTTTCTTGTCCGTAACCTATTGCCGACAAGCGAGCTGCATCAATACCGCCTGCCGTCATAATGGATTTAACTGAGTCCGCGCGGTCCTGAGAAAGCTTTTTGTTTGTTTCAGCGTCTCCGACGTTATCTGTATGGCCTTCTAGTCGCGCTTCAGTAGAAGAATAGGCAGTGAGGACGGCAGTAAGGTCTTTCACTGTTTGTTCAGATTCTGGCGTCAGTTCCGCTGTACCCGACTTAAAGTTGAGGTTGTCGAACACGAATGTGCGGGGAAGATCCGTATCTGAGGTGTCGGCCAGGAACTTTGCGAGTTTGTAGTTGAGTGTTCCTTCTTGGAGTGTCACTTTGGCGCCGGTCGGAAGTGTGACTTCTTCCTTGGCTGGCGTTGGTGATGGTGCAGGTTCGGCCACTGTTGCAGGTGGTGGGGGAGTGGGTTCGGCGACCGGTGCAGGAGGTGGCGGTGGTGCCGGTCGTGCGACTGGAGGTGGCGGCGGTGCTACTTCCCGTCTCACAATAGGCGTTGGCTCTCGGCCACACCCGCGCGAAAAGAGGAACCAGGGAATTAACAGGCCAGCAAGTAACAAGGGGATCAGCCATTTGCCAATCCCGCTTCCTCCGCGTGCGGCTTCGACTGCGTGTATCGTGGCGGCACTCGTGGCTCCAGTCGCGACCCGTGCTGTGGTATCTACCAACCCTGAACCAAGGTTGCTCAGATTGGCAAGTCCAAGCACGCCGGCGAGTCCCGCTGGAGCGGCTCTTGAGATTAGATCTTTTTGACTCAAGAGAAGGTTGACGAGATTCGCAGGATTCAAACCCTGAGCGGCGGTCTCCCGTCCGATCAAACTCATAAGTAGAGGGGCAACAAGACTAAGAAGCGATGTTGCCGACGTGCTTTTGATCCCGCTATTATTCGCGATTAAGTCCGTCAGTGCACCAAGCCTGCCGCCGAAAATGATGCCAAGCAGATCCTTGCCGGTTTTCAGTAAGTCTTGCGTTGCGCTTCCGCCACTCAGTAAACTAGAGAGATTACTCAACAGGCTTGTATAATTACCTTGCGTGAGCAGGCTGATGAGACGTGCCGGACCGTCGGCGTTCGAGGACACAAAGTGTAACAAACCAGCCAAGACACTCGGGATCGAGCCATCAACCGCTTTTTGCGTATTCGCCGGGCTCTCGCCAATCAACGCACTGACCTTTTGCATGATATCCGGCGTCAGTGTTCCTTTTGCTAAGTCTAAGAGATTGACTGCCATACTCCTCCTCCTTGTGGAAAGAATTTACCGCCTCTTACCCTCGTCACAGTTAAGTCACGTTTTGATGCCTTGCAAGTAAAAAACTAGGAAAGAGAAAAGAATCGTACTATTGACGGACTTCCTGCCTCTACCTCGTTCACAATCTGGTAGACGCTTGATGAAGAAAAAGGATGGTCGGGTAACCAGAGAAACCCCAATCTCTTTCTCTCCCGTCCGGCGGGAGAAATCAAGGGCAGGGCAACATGGACCTAATGCAAGGTTGTGGTATAGTGCCGCCGCTAAGAGCATACCACGACCACGAAGCACGTACCACGCACCACAAAATATGGCATGCGTGTTACGTATGACGTGTTATGCAAGCCAGCACAGGAGTTCTTATGAAAAAAAGTGACACGCGAATTTTGACGACGCACGTGGGCAGCTTACCGCGCAAGGCTGCGCTTAGTGATCTGCTTATTCGCCAAGAGCACGATGAGAAGATTGATGTGGCCGAGTTAGACCGTTTAGCCGAACAAGCAGTGAAGCATGTGATCGAGCAGCAACTCGACGCCGGTGTCGATATTGGCAACGACGGCGAGCAACCGCGCATCGGTTTTCAGACCTATGTGCCGCAACGGATGAAGGGATTTGGTGGCGAGAGTAAGCGACCGACCCCGCAGGACATGCGCGAGTTTCCGGATTTCATGGCGATTATGCAAAAACGGCAAATGGCACGCGCGAAAGTGTTTAACGCGCCAGAAGCACGAGCTGAGGTGAAATATGAAGACCTCAGCGGGGTGCAGAAGGAATGTGCATTGACTCGTCGCTGTATGGACCAAGCACCGAAGCAGTTTACCGAACGGTTTATGACTGCTGCGTCGCCAGGCATCATCTGTACGACGATGTTAAACGCGTATTATGACTCACACGAACGCTACGTGATGGCTGTCGCTGAACAAATGCGCAAAGAGTATGAGTACATTCACGCTCAAGGTTTCGTCCTGCAACTCGATGCACCAGACTTGGCGATGGAGCGGACCTTTCTCTACCAAGATCTGTCGGTGAAAGAGTTCCAGAAGATCGTCGAGTTGCATATCGCGGCAGTGAATCAGGCGGTACAGAACATCCCGGCTGATCGTATTCGCTTACACATCTGCTGGGGAAATTATGACGGGCCGCATAATCATGATGTCCCGCTCGAAGATATTTTACCGATCCTCTATCAAGCGAAAGTAGGTGCCTTGTCGATCGAAATGGCGAACCCACGCCATCAGCACGAATACAAAGTGTTCCGCAAGCACAAACTGCCTGCGACGATGATTTTGATCCCTGGAGTGATTGACTCAACTACAAACTATATAGAACCAGCCGAAGTCGTGGCTGATCGCATTTGTCAGGTTGTCGATGTGGTTGGTGACCGCACGCGAGTGATTGCTGGTTCAGACTGTGGCTTTGGTACCTTTGCCGGTTGGGAGATGGTGGCAGAGACTGTCGTGTGGGAAAAGCTGAGAGCCTGCGCCGAAGGTGCGCAACTGGCGACGAAACGATTGTGGAGCTGACAATTGCGGATTGCCCCCTAACGGAGGGCAATGGCATGAAGTTAGTGGCCCGCTCATCCTTCGACTTTGCTACGCTACGCTCAGGACGAGCGGAAAAGGGCCGTTCATGCTGAGCGTAGCCGCGCAGCGGCGAAGTCGAAGCACCGGACATATCCTTAACTTCATGCCATTGCCCAACGGAGGGAGCAGGCGGATTGGCGATTACGGAGTACAACAGGTAACTTCCCTTTTCCTGATAATCCCCGATCCACAATCTACATTCTGCAATAGATACTGCTCCTCTTCTGCGCGAACAGCGCAAGTGGTAGGCTTGTCCGTCAATGGTATCCCCAGGCTCTCATTCGTCACAAAATTCTAATACCCCTCGCTCATTGCTCCAAACCCTTGGTGCGGTGCTTGACGGCCTGCTGACATTCATCCGCAAAGTGCCGATGGCGGTGTTGTTTGGGGTTATCGGTATCATCTTGTATTATCGCTACTCCGGGCAACCGCCGACTGACCCATTGGAGAAGTTCTCGTCAGTTGAGGAAATGGAGCGGGAGCCGAAAATTCCGGTAGACTTTCCGAAAGACGCAAATCCTTCAGTGCTGATGTGTGTCCACAAAGTGAACGCCGATCTGGACAAGAGCCTGTGGGCAGACGTGTATTACGGAATGGAAGTGCGACTCGACGGGAAAATGTTCGTCGCTAAAGTGACGGAACAATGGCAGGGCTTGTCCGACGATAAGCAAAAGAGCGTGGTGCAGTTCATCATCGACACTTGGGTACAGCATGCGCAGGCGCTCAAGCTGCTCACTTCTCGTGAGGAAATGGACGAAGTGACGATTAAACGTGTATCGGACGACCAGACGGTTGCTACGTGGAAGCCGGCGACTGGAGTAGAGGTAATGAAGAATTAAAAATGAGAAATTAAGAATTACAAATACAAAGAAAAAAAGCGCTCCTACCAATCGATTCTTCATTCTTAATTTTTAATTCTTCGGTCAAGAGGCCTATGTCTGATTTTTTTACTGTTGAGTGGCAAAACGGTGCAGTGGTGATGTTGGATCAGCGATTGCTGCCGGCCAAAGAAATTTACCGCACATACCGTGATTATCGTGGTGTGGCCAAGGCGATCAAAGATATGGTCGTGCGCGGCGCGCCGGCGATCGGTGTCGCGGCAGCAATGGGCATTGCTCTTGGTGCAAACCAACTGAAGAAGATTGGGGAGGCGAAAGAGTTTGAACGGCTCTGTCAGATTTTCGCTGCGACTCGCCCGACGGCAGTAAACCTGTTCTGGGCGATTGAGCGAATGCGCCGGGTATACAAGCGCGTGCAGAAGCAGGGAGCTAATGTGATCCACAACACCCTGGAGCGTGAAGCTTTGAAGATGTATGAAGAGGATATTGCTGCTAACCGTCGCATGGGGCGCTATGGAGCGATGTTAATTCCAAAAGGTGCGACGATCCTCACGCATTGTAATGCTGGTGCGCTGGCAACTGCGGGCTATGGCACTGCACTGGGAGTAATTCGTGCAGCCTGGGAGCAAAGGAAGAATATCTCGGTGTTCGTTCCTGAAACGAGGCCATTTCTCCAAGGTGCACGACTGACGGCATGGGAGCTGCAAAAAGAGGGGATTCCAGCGACATTGATTACTGACAACATGGTTGGCCACTTCATGCAGCAAGGGAACATTGACTGCGTGATTGTTGGCACTGATCGCACGGCAGCGAATGGCGATGTGGCCAACAAGATTGGAACCTATACTTCAGCTGTCCTCGCAGCTCGGCACAAGGTGCCGTTTTACGTGGCGGCTCCCACTTCATCGATCGATCTCGCCTGTCCGAGTGGTAAACAAATTCCAATTGAAGAACGTTCCTCACGCGAAGTGACTCACGTCTTCGGCAAGCAAGTCGCACCGACCAACGTCCGCGTTGCCAATCCGGCTTTTGATGTCACGCCACATGAACTGGTCACCGCGATTGTGACTGAGAAAGGGGTTGCACGTGATCCGTTTCAGAAGACGCTTCCTCTATTAATGGGGGAAAAGGTGAAAAGGCAAAACTGAGCAATGGGGAAAGAAGTCTAGGAGTCGAGAGTCTGGGCATCTAGGGGTCTGAGAACGGAAAATGTAGGGTGGGCCTCGCCCACCGGATGGCTTGTTCACGCAGGAAAACGCGTAATCTCCTCGACAAGCTGCGCGTGCGCTTGTCCCCCGATTTGCTCGACCGCAGGAGCTTGGCGTTGCTGATGAGCTGTCTTGAGTGCGGCGATCCGCTGTGCAGCTTCAGCAATACCGGCTTGTGTTAGTGTTCCACTATCAACTGCCTGAAGACAGGCATCCCGTGCGGCAATGGCAAGGTCAATCTTGTGACATACAAGTAGCATGTCTGCACCAGCAGTGAGGGCATTAAGCACGGCCTGATCGATCGTTGAATGACGGACGACCGCGCCCATCTCCAAGTCGTCGGTAATAATTACGCCCTCGAATCCTAGTCGCTGACGCAACAAGCCATGCAAGATTTTTGGTGATAGCGTTGCTGGAAAATCAGGATCAAGCGCAGGATAAAGCACATGGGCGGTCATGATCATTTCTAAGCCTTCAGCAATCGCTTGTTGAAAGGGATAAAGGTCGATTGTTTTTATTTCTTCTAGACTGCGTTCGTCCCGTGGTAAGTATTCGTGTGAGTCCAACAATGTCCCTCCGTGACCAGGAAAATGCTTGCCACAGGGAATGATGCCGGCATTTCGAAGTCCGCGTGCCTGTGCACGACCTAGGAGTGCAACTTGGTACGGGTCAGTGGAAAATGCTCGATCACCTATGACTGTATTTGCGGGATTGGTCAGGACATCCAGTACAGGAGCGAAATCAAGATCAATCCCAACACTGCGGAGTTCTTGTCCCATCGCGAAACCGACCTGGTACGCGAGATTGACAGAACTCGTCAGGCCGACGTTCACCATCGCTGGGAAGTGAGTGAATGGTGGGTTCAAGCGATGCACACGACCGCCTTCGTGGTCGATGGCAATCAGCGGCCTTGAGTCAGAAAACAGCGAGTGAAGCTCTGCACATAGATTCGAGAGTGCTTCTGGAGTCGTGTAATTGCGACGAAAAAGAACTATACCGCCAGGGCGCAACTCTTGGAGTTGTTCATGTGTTTCATCATCCAAAACCGGTTGGGGAATCCCAACTATAAATAAAGAACCAAGGGTATCTTGCAAATGCATGCGCAGCAGTTTAGCAGGGATGCAAAAGAGGACAAATCTAGAGATGGCCTACTAGACAATAGAAAGAGAAGTGTGCTATCAGCGCTGCCACATTTTCGCTGTACTTTCTGAAGAGAGGGAACCTGTGAGGGAAGCTAGTGATGGGCGACGAATCGTCGACCCAGAAGCAAGACTCAACAGGAGAGAGAGTAGATGGCGACCGCTTGGATCCACTATTAACTGGACCGAGACGGATGGCGAGATAGGTCTTTTGATGACCTGTGAACGCCTTCGGGCTCGGTTATGAGGAGGACTAACTCATGACCGCTGCTGCAGCAAAAATCACCGTCCCAGAACTCCAACGTCTCAAGACCACGGGGCAGAAAATCACTGCGCTCACGGCGTACGACTATCCTTTTGCCCGCATTCTTGACGGGTGTGGAATTGACGTTCTTTTGGTTGGCGACTCGGTCAGCACTGTCGTCCAAGGGATGGATACCACCATCCCAGTGACTATGGACGAGATGGTCTACCACTGCAAGTTGGTCACTCGGGCACGGCCTCGCGCTCTTGTTGTCGGAGACCTTCCATTCCTTTCCTACCAAGCCGGAGTGTGTGCCGCGATTGCCAACGCTGGTCGGCTGCTGAAAGACGGTGGTGTTGAGGCCGTCAAGTTAGAAGGTGGTATCAACATCGCGCGGGTGATGAAGGCCATTGTCAATGTTGATATTCCAGTGATGGCCCATATCGGTTTGACTCCGCAGTCGGTCCATCGCATGGGCGGCTTCAAAGTGCAAGGTAAGAAATCCGGTCGTCAACCCGGTGCGCGAGAACGCTTGATTGAGGACGCGCAAGCGGTAGCTGACGCCGGTGCATTTGCCGTCGTCCTTGAAGGCGTGCCGATGGACCTCGCCCACGAAATCACTGAAATGCTGCCCATTCCTACGATTGGCATTGGCGCTGGACCATACTGCGATGGACAGATTTTAGTGATCCATGACATCCTCGGTCTGTCTGAGCGTTACGCGCCAAAGTTCGCTAAACGCTACGCTGATCTGCAAGGAGTGATCTCTCAAGCAGTGAATTCGTATATCAGCGAAGTTCGCGGCGGAGTATTTCCGGCGGATGCGCAGTCGTTTCATTAGGGGTGGGTTATGCAAATCATCAATCACATCCCAGACATGCAGCGCTGGTCGGAGGCACGCCGTTTAGAAGGGAAGAAGATTGCCTGCGTTCCGACGATGGGCTTTCTCCACGAAGGGCACCTTAGCTTAGTGCGTGAGGGCAAGAAGCGCGGAGATCTTGTTGTCGTCACGATTTTCGTCAACCCGATGCAGTTCAACCAAGCCTCGGATTTTGACAAATACCCACGCAACGTTGAGCAAGATCAGCGCATGTTGGAAGAAGTTGGGACAGATGTATTATTCTATCCTACTGCCCCAGAGATGTACCCTAAGAACTTTCAGACAGCGGTCGAAGTCGACAAAGTAAGCAAGCCGCTTTGCGGTGCGTTTCGTCCGGGACATTTTCGTGGGGTGACGACGGTTGTGGCCAAGCTCTTCAATATCGTTAAACCACATTTCGCACTTTTTGGTGAGAAAGACTTTCAACAGTGTGTAGTGATTCAGCGCATGGTGAAAGATCTGAATTTCGATTTGGAAATCATTCCTATGCCGACGATCCGGGAAACGGATGGGATCGCCATGAGTTCACGCAATGCACGCCTTAGTGAAGCCGAACGCAAGACGAGCCTCTGCATTTCTCGGGCGCTCAATCAGGCACAGGAAATGGTCACCCGTGGTGAGAAGCAGAGTGAGAAAATCCTCCAAGTGGTGTGTGATACCCTGGCGCAAGAAGGGAACGTACGGGTAGAGTATGCTTCGCTTTGTGATCCTGAAACCCTCGAAGAAACCACACACGTTTCCGGGAAGACCGTGTTAGCAATCGCCGCGTGGGTCGGTGATGTACGCTTGATTGATAATCGGGTGCTACAAAATAAAACGTAATACGTAATGCGTAACCACCCCACTCCCCTTTACGTTTTACGGGTTATGTTTTACGGATTACGCATTACGAGATCATGCCCAAACCAACGAAACCCGAAGAAAAAACTATCTGTGTCAACCGTCGTGCTCGCTTCGACTATGACATCGAAGAGAGATTCGAAGCGGGCATTGTCCTGACTGGTGGTGAGGTCAAATCACTGCGAGATGGGCGAGCTCAACTGAAGGACAGCTACGGGCGCGTTGAGCGGGGTGAGATGACGTTAATCAACGCCCACATCAATGCCTACGAGCCTGCCCATTATTTTAATGTCGACTCTACTCGCACGCGCAAACTCCTGATGCATAAAAAGGAGATCATGCGGCTGATGGGCAAAGTGCAAGAGCAGGGGTTGACCCTGATTCCGTTGCGCTTATATTTTAAGAATGGACGTGCGAAAGTTGAGTTAGCATTAGCGCGCGGGAAAAAGATGTACGACAAACGAGAAACGATTCGCGAACGCGAAGTGCAACGTGATATCGCGCGCGGGATGCAGAGAAACCTTAGGGCACATAAAACGTAATAAGAACTATTTGATTTCCCATTTACGTTTTAGTCCTTATCTGGGGGCGATGTGGGTTCGACGGGGGCTGGAAAGCCAAAGTTGCAATGTCGGGGTTCTGTCTACCCGTACAATTGGCAGACTGCAAATTTAGCTGCAGACAACGCTGAATACGCCCTCGCTGCCTAGTTGCAGTGAGCGTTCTACCGGTTCGCGCCCGTAGGGCCGACTAGGACGTCATAAATCGGGATAGGGGCTGCGTTGCGCCGCAGGGCGCAGGCCCGAAACTTTACTGGGGCTGGTCCTAGCGCATCCCGCTCACGGGAGTTGATAGGGCAAGAACAAAACGTGAGCTAGGCATTGTAGACGCTTTCGGTAGACCACTCTCGGACGGGGGTTCAATTCCCCCCGCCTCCATTCCCTTTCATTGTTACGACGAGGCCCAACCAAAATATTGGCTGGGCCTTTGTTTTTGTACAGTAACGTAGAAGCTGTGGAAGCGGATCAGGCCGCATATCTTCTCGGGTGCTATAACCCGAGTGCAGAAAATAGTGGCCTAGCTGTGAGGGTGCAGGTAATTTCCTTGCCCTTGGGAGTCCGAAGGAGTAAAGAAGCAGCATGCACTGTGCGAGCTGTGGCTCTGACAATCCAGAGGGCACGAAGTTTTGCGGTGAGTGTGGAATCCCTATCCAGATACGCTGCCCTCAGTGTGGCTTTGCGAATCTCCCTTCCACCAAGTTTTGTCGGGAGTGTGGCACGTCCCTTATGGGGCAAGTGTCAAGTTCCAGGTTGCAAGCTTCAACTCCCCAACTCATAGTTCCTAACCCTCAACCAATTAGCTACACGCCTCCCCATCTTGCTCAACGCATCTTAGCTGAGCAAGCAGCGCTGGAAGCGCGCAGTGGAACGGACGGCGAACGTAAGACGATCACCGCCTTGTTTGCCGATCTCAAAGGCTCGACGGCGTTGATCGAAGGCCTTGATCCTGAAGAAGCCCGCGCGATTATTGATCCGGCATTGCAATTGATGATGGACGCCGTGCATCGCTATGAGGGATATGTAGCGCAAGCGCTCGGTGATGGCATCTTTGCGCTGTTTGGTGCGCCCCTCGCCCATGAGGATCATCCTCAACGGGCACTCTATGCTGCATTACGTATGCAAGAGGCGATGCGCCGGTATGCTGATACGCTGCGAGGAAAAGGCTATCCGCCGCTGCTGATGCGGGTTGGGGTCAACACAGGCGAAGTGGTACTGCGCTCGATTCGCAAAGACGATTTACATACCGACTACGTGCCAGTGGGACACTCGACCAATCTCGCCGCGCGCATGGAACAACTGGCAGCACCCGGCTCGATTCTGATCACCGCCCACACGCACAAACTCACGGATGGTTACTTTGCGTTCAAAACCCTGGGACAGACACAGATCAAAGGGGTAGAAGAAGCCCTCAACATCTATGAAGTGCTGGATACCGGGCCGTTACGTACGCGGTTACAAGTCGCTGCGCGGCGAGGGCTCACACGGTTTATTGGACGACAGAGCGAACTGGAGCAAATGCAACAGGCCCTTGGGCAAGCCAAAGCCGGCCACGGGCAGATCGTAGGCGTAATGGGCGAGCCAGGGCTAGGCAAATCGAGACTGTTCTATGAGTTTAAGCTCACCTCACAGGCTGGTTGCCAAATCTTAGAAGCCTACTCGGTCTCGCATGGCAAAGCGACGGCGTATCTGCCGGTGATCGAGTTGCTCAAGAGCTACTTCCACATTGAGTCACAGGATGATGAGCGGACACGGCGAGCCAAAGTCATGGGACAAGTCCTGGTCTTAGACCGCAGCTTAGAAGACGCGCTGCCCTATCTGTTTGCGTTGTTGGGGATTGAAGAGCAGCCCTCGCCGTTGCAACAGATGGACCCGCAGATTCGCCGGCGGCGCACGTTCGAGGCGCTCAAGAAGCTCTTCCTCAGAGAGAGTCTTAACCGACCGCTGATCCTGATCTTTGAAGACCTTCATTGGATTGACAATGAGACCCAAGGCTTTCTGGACACGCTGAGTGGGAGTATCGCCTCGACGAAAATCCTGCTGTTGGTGAACTATCGCCCTGAATATCGCCACGAGTGGGGGCAGAAGACATATTACACGCAGCTGCGCTTAGCACCGTTCGGCCACGCCGAAGCCGACGAATTCCTCAATTCTCTGCTCGGCAGTGACGTAGACCTCACTGCCTTAAAACACCTCATCTTAGAGAAGACCGACGGCACACCGTTCTTCATGGAAGAGATCGTGCAGGAGTTAAGAGAGCAGGGAGTATTGAGCCGCGAGGGTGGAGGGCGGCGACAGGCTGCGGCCCTCCCGTCAGACCTGCACCTGCCCGCTACAGTCCAAGGCGTGCTCGCCGCCCGCATCGACCGCCTCGCCCCAGACGAGAAGGCCTTCCTGCAACAACTCGCCGTGATCGGGCGCGAGTTCCCGGTGAGTCTGATCCGCCACGTGATTCCCCAGCCAGAAGACGAACTGTACCACCTTCTTGCCTCCCTACAGCACAAAGAGTTTCTCTACGAGCAGCCCGCGTTTCCAGAGGTCGAGTATAGTTTCAAGCACACCTTCACCCAGGAAGTGGCCTACGGCACGGTATTGCAGGAGCAACGCAAAGCTCAGCATGAAAAGATTGCCCAAGCGATGGAGGCTCTGTATGGGGCGAACCTTGAGGACCACTACGGCGACGTGGCACATCACTACAGTCGCAGTGGCAATACGGAGAAAGCCGTCGAGTACCTCCACCTGGCGGGGCAGCAGGCGGTACAACGCTCGGCCTATGTGGAAGCGATCACGCATCTGAGGACCGCCTTAGCACTCCTCAACACGTTGCCCGACACCCGCGAGCGCGCCCAACAGGAACTCCTGCTGCACCTCACTTTGGGCGCGCCATTACAGGCCATCAGAGGTGTTCCCTCATCGGAAGTGCAGGCTACCTATACCCGCGCCCGGGAGCTGTGCCACCAGATTGGGGAGACGCACCAGTTCTTCCCGGTCCTCTTTGGGCTGCGGATGTTTTATAATGTCCGAGGCGAGTTTCTCGTGGCGCGCGAGTTGGGGGAACAACTCCTGGACCTGGCCCAGAAGGAGCAAGATCCGGCATTGCTCGTGGCGGCACATTACGCCCTGGGCAGCACCTTATTCCACCTGGGCGAGTTCAGTGCTGCTCAGACACATCTGGAGCAGGACCTGACCCTGTATGACGCTCAGCGCCACTCCTCCCAAGTGTCCCGCTACGGCGTGGAGCCGGGAGTATTTGGCCTCTCTTATACAGCCTTGGTCCTGTGGCAGCTGGGCTATCCGGCCCAGGCGCTCCAGACGAGCGAGGCAGCGTGTACCCTGGCTCAAGAGCGGCCTTCTCTATATAGCTTGGGCGCCGCCCGGACTTTTGCTGCCATGACTCACCAGCTCCGCTGGGACAGACTTCTAACCCAAGAGTGGGCAGAGGCAGCCATCACCCTCACGCGCGAGCAAGGATTTGCCTCGTGGTTAGGACAAGGGGCTGTCCTGCAGGGCTGGGTACTGGCCGAACAGGGCCAGAGTGAAGAGGGGACGAGCCAGATCCGCCAAGGACTAGCCACCCGCCAAGCCGTCGGGGCGGGGATATTTCAATCCTATTATCTTGCCCTGCTGGCCGAGGCGTGTGGGAAAGCCGGACGGGCAGGGGAAGGGCTGGCTGCCCTCGCCGAAGCACTGACGGTGGTGGACAAAGGTGGAGAGCGTTTTTACGAGGCGGAGCTGTATCGGCTGCGCGGCGAACTCACGCTCCAACAGGAAAGCAGAGAGCAGGGAGCAGAGAGTACAGAGCAAAAATCCGAAAACACCGATGCCCAATCCTCGACTCCCGATTCCCAAGCAGAAGCCGAAGCATGCTTCCTCAAAGCTATCGACATTGCCCAAAAGCAACAGGCCAAATCGCTCGAACTCCGTGCGACGATGAGTCTTACCCGCCTATGGCATCAGCAGGGCAAGCGAAGAGAAGCTCACCAGCTGTTATCTGAGATTTACCACTGGTTCACCGAAGGCTTTGACACCAAAGACTTGCAAGAGGCGAAGGGGCTAGTAGACGAACTTGCCTAATCTCAACCGTGGGGAAGGGTAGACGTATGGATTGGACGCGGGCCCAAGGGGCACTCAAAGCTGCCCAGTTGTGTCTGGAGCAGCAGCTCAGCGATAGTGCAGCGAACCGCGCCTATTTCGCTGCCTTTCAGTCTGCAATCTGTGCACTAGAAACGCAGGGGATCAAATGAGACGAATGGACGCATAAAGGCGTGCATAGCGACTTTGTCCACCGTTTCGTGAGCAGACGGAAGGTTGTCCCAGCAAGTTTTGCCGGTGCTTTGCCCGATTTAATGCGGTTGCGACATATTGGGGACTATCGACAACCGGGAGTGAGTCAGAAACAAGCCGAACGCGCGGTGCGGCTCGCGCAGGCATTTTGGAACTTCTCATCAAGGAGGTAGGGCATGCCCAGAAAAAATCCGAGTAAAAGAGAATTACTTGAAGTCAAGCTTTCTGAGCTCACCGATTTCGTCAAAGACCTGTCTCCGGAGGCGCGTGTGGAAATTGCCTTTACGCACTATGAGGATGAAGATGCCTCTATTGATGTGTACTTACCAACGCCACTGCCAGAGGAAGACGTGCTCCGCCTTGAACAGGCGCTAGGGGAGCGCTGTAACAAGATTCTCGTAGAAACCGGGCTCTTCATTATAGGCGCGGTGCAGGATTGAGTTCGGTAGGTAGCACGGAAAAGTGGAGATCAACCTATGATCGTTCTGCACGCGAGTAACCATGATAGCCTGTTGTGGCTTTGGGGCGAGGTGCCTGCCGAAGAGCGAGGACGCGTTCGTAAGTCAGAAAAGGGCCAACTGGGAGCATGGCTCCCGTATGATGCTGGGAGGGAGAAGCTCCTTACTGCTTTACAAGAGGGAGGACTTGCTTCTGCCACTGACAAACGAAGCACGACACCTCACGTTCTCTGGCTGCCGACGGTAGGCTCTCAACCCTTTGCTTCTAGTTCTCTTATTGCTGACCCGCCACAAGCTGAGCATGAGATTGTGCTCGCTCCCCGGACAGTAACGACAATTCCTCTTTCTGTTCCTCAGGTTGTTGGCCTGCTCTGCGCGTGTGTTGATAAGCGCGTTCTTGACCAGGTATTGTTGTCGGTAACGACCTGACATTTTGGACGACTGCTCTACGCTTTGCCGGTGCTTTTGTCACACAGCAACAGTTTCTTCCGCAGATTAGCCGCGAGAATGGCTCCTTTCGTGCGAGTTGGAAGACCGCCATTACCAGGGCAAATGCCGACGCATGACCAAGTTCACCAAAATGATGCCACCCGTTTGCCGAGCATTGACTGCTGATGCGATCTCACCACCAGAAAGCTCTGCTTTATCTGTGCTCGAAAAGTTTGTTGCTGACGTGCTTGACTATCTTGTGCGCTCTTCTGAAACACCGGGAAGGACAAATCGCCAATCCTTCCCTGCAGTTGCATCTCGACTCCAGAGGAGACTCGTGAGTTTTGATAGTGTTCACGACCAATGGCTGTATCACTTGCGTTCATCTGACGGAAAGATCGCTGGCGATGCAGAAGAATTGACTCAGCTTGTTACGCAAGTACAGGAGTGGCAGCGTCCGATTGCTATTACGGCTGTTACTCCATTTCGACTCTGTTTTCGCTTGGAGGAACCGCAAGCGATAGAGACCGAGATAGAGCAATCTTCATTCGCTTCGACTCCGAACTCCAGGCTCTAGCCTCAGGACATATCTCCGCAGTGGTATGTCCGTTATCTCTTACAAGCCACTGACGACCCGAGTCTCTTGATTCCAACCAAAGATGCGTGGAATGCCAAAGGCAGTAAGGCCAAACTCCTCGTGCGTGGGCAGTTCAATGTACGAGAATATTTGCTCGCTTCTTTAGGTCAGGCGGCAGGTTTGTGTTCCTATATCGAAGCCAGCCTCAGGACGGCTACTCCTGGCGGCTATACACTTGATGCCACCGGAGCCTACGAGTTTCTCACGGAAAAATCCCAAGCGCTTGAGCAGGTTGGATTTGGCGTATTGCTGCCGGCATGGTGGACCTGCAAAGGTACGAAGCTACGCCTCACTGTAAACATATTGCGGCAGTATACTAGCTGTTAGGTGAAGAGTTCGATCGCACTCTATTCACGGGAGTCAGTTCCTGCGGTGTGCAGGCAAATAAGTGGAATGCCCTGTCCTGCTTCTTCGTAAAAGACGCGATACTCAACGCCTTCAAACGGAACAGAAACATAACGACCAACGATGGGCTCGATGCGCGCCATGCTTCCCTCATTCTTTTTTGCTTAACGAGTTTTTTTCCTACACGTTTTGCTTTAATAACGATAGGGAGACGAACGGAGGTTGCATATGGGGTTTCGTTTTTTCAAACGGGTAGGGCTCGCGAAAGGAGTCACGCTCAATCTCAGTAAATCTGGTGGATCAGTTTCGATCGGACCGCAGGGGGCGCATTTAACCCTTGGACCACAAGGCGCACGGGTCAGTTTGGGTATTCCTGGAACCGGTCTATATTACACAACCAACTTTTCCCTCGGTAAACTTGGAAAGATGTTTGGCGGATCGTCTGGCCCTGAAACGACGCCGACTCAGCAAACACCGGCTGTAGAGAAGTCTCAGACTGCTCCTCAGACATCTGCAGAAACTGAGAATGCCAAGGCTACCAAAGAAGTGTTAACTCAACTCAGCGTTCCTGATGATCAGAAAGCGCTTGCCGATGGCTGTAAGGCATTAGCCGATGGCAATGAAGCTACCGCCTATCCGTTGTTGCAGCAGGCAACGCATCTGGCTGATGGGGCGTTCTTGGCGGGGGTGGTGGCTCTGAGGAAAGGGCAATTCGCAGAGGCAACGCAGTACTTATCCCTTGCTTCTCGCCAAGAGCAGGAACTTGGGCGTCATTTGGCGAATTATGGCCTTGGTGCGACGTTGAGTCTCCCGATTGCTGAAGGAGTGACTGCCCATATTGAGCCCAGTAGTCGTGGCGTTTTGCTTGCGCTAGCAGAGGCCTACCAGGCGCAGAATAAGCTTCCGGAAGCGGTCGCGTGCTTGGAGCGATTGCAGCAAGACGCTGGTGATGTCGTCGTGAGACTGTCTCTTGCAGAACTGTTACTTGCATGTGGTGAAGGGAACAAAGAGACGCTGCAAAAAGTCGTGAAACTCACAGAAGGTGTGGAAAACGAATCGACTGTTCATGCCGCATTGCTTTTGTACAAGGCGCAGGCCCTGCGTGGGTTGGGATTGCTGGATGGGGCTGCCGATGTCCTGACCTCAACTTTACGTCGCCAAAAAGATCGACCAGAGGAGTTGTTACGTGCATTGCGCTACGAGCGCGCGCTTGTGTATGAGGGACAAGGACAAGCAAAGAAGGCACGGACAGAGTTTGAAAAAATTTACGCAGAAGATCCCAACTACGAAGATGTCGCAACGCGACTGAAGGTTTAATCGTGTACTGTCCACGTTGCGGGAGCAAGATGCAAGTGCAAGCGCACCGACCGCACAAGCAAGAAAAGTGGCGCTGCGGGACGTGTGGCAAGGTACGCATGAAACCCGTGCCGAGTCGTGCTAAAGAACGTACAGGTCGGTGGCAATAATAGTCTGATAGGCTGTGTGGATGGGAGGTGGGTATGTTGTGGCGAATTGCTGTTCCTTGCTCTCTGTTTGTGATGGTTCTGCAGGGCTGCGGCTCTGACCACTCCGGCGACCAAATTATCGATCTACAAAAACAGCTCTCGCTACTGTCGCGCCAGGTTGAAGAAGGTCGCAAAGAGATCATTGTGCTTCAGGAGACTGATAAAAATTTACGGCAATCGCTTGACGCCGCAGAGGCGGAAATTAACCGACTCAAAGCGTTAGAAACGTTGCCGCCGAGTGCGGCGAAGGGATCGTTGAACGAAGAGGACCTCACTGTGACGCCAGTGCTGCTGCCGCCTCGACGCCAGCCTCTTCTGCCCATGCCTCGCAAATCATTCTCTATTGCGACTGTCCAGCCGCAAAAGATGGTGATTTCGTGTCCTCAAGTGTGGACAGTGCTTGGGCAGGGGAGAAATGCTGCGGAAGCTGCAAAGATGTTGCGGACAACGATCGAGCGAGTGCGTTCATGTGAGCAACACGTCGGACGCAGTCGTGTCCGATAAGAGCCTAAGCTAATAGGGGAATGGTAAAAAGGGGAAAAGAGAAATAAAAGAGGGGTTGTAGACCGCAGGCTGAAGAGGCTACTTTGCTTTCCCCTTCGGCCTATAGCCTGTCTTTTCGCATTTCCCCATTTATCCTCATCCTGTGTTCAGTAGGACGGGCTGTATCCACCAACGCACTATTTAGCCGAGTCAGAAGAGGGCGCATTTGGAGCCGGTGCCTTTTGTGCATTCTGTCTTTGCCTGCTGTTAACGTATGCAGACAGCAACCCCGGAAGGTCGAGCGGAGATTCAGTTTCGCGCAGTTTGCCGCCAGGTTTGATCAGTTCGTCTGAGCCACCGGGGGAGATTGTCACATACCGTTCCCCCAACAAACCCTTGGTGAGGATGGATGCAATAGCGTCATCCTGCACAGGTACACCATCTTGGAGTTTCAATGAAACTTCAGCACGGGCACCATCGAGACGGATAGCCGTGACATGGCCGACCCGAACTCCTGCAAGCTCCACAAGTGATCCGGGTTTGAGCCCTGCAGCACTCGAGAAGTCAGCATAAATGATATAGCCTCCTCCTTGTCCGAGTTCGACTTCTCCCAATTGGGTAAACAAATAGACTAGCGACAACGCACCAATCAGAAGAAACCCAAGCACTCGCGCGCCTAATCCTAGTGACTGCATGACAGGCGAGAGTGTAGCAGGCAGTTATCTACCCCCCAAGAGCCCCACATCATTAGTCGATTGACGATTGTGGATTGACGAATGAGGAACACGAGTTGTCAGTCGTCAGTTCTCAGTTGTCAGTAGGGGAAAGAGAGGCTTTAGGCTGTAGAGAAAGGGATAAAGGATAAACGGATAAAAGAAGCCGTGAAACGTGGAACCTGAAACGTGAAACATAATCCGTCGTTTTGGGACCTTGAACTCGAAGCTTCTTTCCCATCAAGCCTCAAGTCCCTAGCCTCTAGCCCCAAGCAAAAACTAGCACCCTATTCCTGCCTAACGATGATATTCCCCTCGCTACGAACTGTTGCTATTCCGGCGTTTGGGGCAGAAAAATTGAAACTTACATCGACATCTTCGAGTGTAACCTCGGTGCTAGCCGAGAGACTTTTCAAACGCCCACTGGTGTCTTGAAAGACGGCAATCGGATCACCAGGGTCAATTGTACCGTCCTGATTGACCCCAACTTGGTCGAGCAGAAAAACAACAGTAAGGTCACCAGCGGCCAAATGTGAGACAGTAAAGCTCCGGTTGTCCTCGACGACGCCAACTTCGGCATCGCGGAAATCCTGAAACGTGCCAGGGTCGCGCAGATCGACAAAAACGAAGACTAAGATCGGCCGAGCCGTGGCAGGACGCAGATTAAAAATGTTACCCTGAACAACAGTCTCTTCTACGCGACGACTCCCACTTTGGCCACCGCCAGTTTTCGCACCGAAGTGAAGTGTCGGCGCATTTCCTTTGCCAATACGCAACCCATCTTTTTGGTTGGTCCCGAATTCAAGATCATTGCCGCAACTCACTAGCAGACAGCAGAGCAGGACGATCCCATTTCCCATACGACGACGCCACATACGCCACCTCCACGATGTCGTTTGTGTAAAGGAAATTTGTCTCGAGGTCAAAAGAGAGAGGGGCAATGGCTCAATCAATTGACAACGACAGTCTTGTTCACTGTGGAGAACGCGCACAATCAATCGTTAGCACGGCGAGCACCAGTACTGCGGCTGTGATTAAAAGTTCTCGTGTGGAGGCGAGCTCAAGCCAATAAGAGTAAAAGTAACACGAAACTCAAACTCATGCGGGTTCACTTTATCAATCGCAGCAAGATCGACGTACCAGGAAAATGCATAGTAGGGAAAAGCATGCCACTCTGCCGCTGCGTACTCGTTGAGACCGAGGCATAGGGAAGCTAGAGTAGGGGAATATCATGGACTCGTAGGGTCCCATCGTGAATTACGCCCCGCTCCTGACGTGTAACATCAATCGTCTGGCCACCGATGCTCCAATCAGCCTTAGCAAAATTGTCGCAAAGACACGTTGTGAAGGCGCCATTGTCGATGTGGTACGTCTGTCCCACAGCCTTGTGCAGCGTTTTGCCCATAAGGATATACTGCTCATGGGGAAGAGTAATTGTGCCGTTGCTAATCTCTCCTGGCTCATTTTCGAGTTCTAAATGGAGCGCGTCACCTTTTACTTCCCCACGGTTATCTTTGACATTCACGTTCCCTTGGGCAGACAACTCATTGGTTTGTCGATTCGCACTGATGCTATCACCGGACAGGGTTGTCTCCCCCTTGTGGACGATGGCATTCCCTGTCGCTGTAAGGATTTGGCTCTGCCGCATGGGAGTTATGATTGTTATTGGAACGTGAGAAACAAATTGTGACCTTATCGCATACCGGGAGCCATCACGCGAACAAGACGTTGCCGAATTGCCTACAGAAACAGTAGGGACCGTTGACGACGTGCGCGGTGGCGCCATTTGGCGAAATTGCGGCGCCTCGCCTATGCTTGCTCGGCAGCAGTGGCAAACATTGTCGCGTCAACCCCTTTCCGTTCCGAGATTAAGCCAAAATCTCACCCCAGCCCCACTTCCTCATTACAAATGACAATTGACATTGCCATTTGGTTGAAAGGGCAGGCAAGATACAGTGTATTTTTTCGGCCGGAGATCTCTAGAGCTTCAACCAAAGTGAGACGTTGAGTGTCTATATAAATTCATGGGTACGATCATATGCTGAAGAGGGTTTGGAAAATGGCAAGATGGTTTGCCAATCTTGCAGGCCCGAGACTACAGAGGCGGCTTTTACTACTGGCGTAGAACGAAACTGATACGATGTATCTTTGTTTCTCTTTTGTGAATTCGATTCGGTACCGATTCGCTCTCCTTTGCATCCTTCTTTTAGCCAGGTAATACAATACTATGCATCGTCGCCGTTCGATCTTCATCTGGTGCTTTGTCTTCCTAGGTGTTGCCGTTGGCGCGTTTGGCTATATGCGTTCACGAGATAGCAAACGTGCGTCAACGCTTCGTTACGACACTGTTAAAGTCGACACTGGCCGTATTGTGGCAAAGGTGACCGCCACTGGTACGGTATCGGCGCTTGTGACCGTCCAAGTTGGCAGTCAAGTGTCGGGGCGTATTCAACACTTGTATGTAGACTTTAATGCTCCTGTGAAAAAGGGACAACTCATTGCCAAAATTGATCCGCAGCTCTTTGAAGCAGCCGTAGAGCAATCACGCGCCAACCTTGTGGCCGCGCAGGGCAACCTCACCAAAGCCAAAGCCCAGGCCGTCGACGCGGACCGTCAGTATCGACGTTCCAGAGCTTTAGCCGAACGTCAGCTCATAGCGCAAGCAGAAGTGGATACGGCGCAAACCAATGCTGAGGCCGCCAACGCACAGGTGGAAGCGGCGAAAGGGAGTGTCGCTCAAGCCCAAGCCAGTCTTCACCAAGCCCAGATCAATCTCGCGTACACAGATATCGTCTCTCCGACGAATGGCGTCGTTATTTCTCGCAACGTTGACGTCGGGCAGACAGTCGCGGCTTCGCTTCAAGCGCCGATTCTCTTTCTCATTGCAGAAGACCTGTCCAAGATGCAAGTTGATTCAAGTGTTGCCGAAGCAGATGTGGGAAAGCTGCGTGCCGGGATGCCAGCAACGTTTACGGTAGATGCCTATCCAGGTGAGCACTTTACTGGGACGGTGCGGCAAATCCGCAATGCCCCACAAGCCGTGCAAAATGTTGTTACTTATGATGCTGTGATCGACGTTGATAATAGTGAGCTGAAACTAAAGCCAGGGATGACGGCAAACATTACCTTTGTCTATGCGGAAAAGGATGAGGCGTTACGTGTACCGAACTCAGCGCTACGTTTTCGCCCGCCGCCTGAACTCCTCGCCCAGATGCGACGTAGACAGCAAGGGCCGGCGCGTGACAACGTCACTTCAAGTGTTCCCTCAGATCAACGGACGGTATGGGTCTTACGGGGTGACGTCCCTGAGGTCGTCTCCCTCAAGGTTGGTATTTCCGACGGCACGATCACCGAGGCCATCACCGATGAGTTGCACGCTGGCGACCGACTTATTACTGACGTGTCAGGAGGAACGAACACGACGCGGAACACCCCGCCGATGGGCATGGGAGGCGGTGGTCTTCGCCGCATCTTTTAGCGAGTGAGTCATGGCAGAAGGAGATGCACTGATCGCCCTACGGCGCCTTGGCAAGGTGTACCGGATGGGTGAAGTTGATGTCGTGGCGCTCATTGAGGTGAGCCTCTCGATCATGGAGGGCGAGTTTGTTGCTATTATGGGAGCGTCTGGCTCTGGGAAGTCGACGCTCATGAATATCCTTGGTTGTTTAGATCAGCCGACCTCTGGTTCGTATCTTCTCGCTGGACGAGATGTGTCACAGTTGAGCCGGAACGAGCTGGCTGCCATTCGCAATCAAACGCTGGGTTTTGTCTTCCAAAATTTCAATTTGCTTGCACGGACCACTGCTCTCGATAATGTTGGTCTTCCCCTTCAATATGCGGGTGTACCCCCACGCGAGCGACGGCAACGGGCCGAGGCTGCGCTTCGTTGTGTCGGACTCGGCGACCGACTGCGCCATTATCCGAACCAGATGTCAGGGGGGCAACAGCAACGAGTCGCTGTTGCTCGAGCGTTAGTGAACTCTCCCAAGCTCATTCTTGCCGACGAACCCACTGGTAATCTCGACTCCCATACGAGCATGGAAATCATGGCGTTATTTCAGGAACTCTGGCGGTCCGGGATGACCGTGCTTATGGTGACCCATGAATCAGACATTGCGGAATACGCCTCACGAGTGGTGACGATGAAAGACGGGCAAGTACAGTCCGACACTCGGCAAAAAGCGCGCATCGCTGACCGCACCAATGCTGGAGAATCCGCTGCACGAGAGGCCGTGTCGTGACACTCCTCGAAACTCTCCGCGCCGCAATTGCCGCGTTGTTACGCAACAAGATGCGCTCGTTCTTGACAACACTAGGAGTGATCATCGGCGTTGCGGCAGTGATTGCGATGGTCGCTATCGGTGAAGGCGCGAAAGCGCAGGTCGAACAATCGTTCGCCTCCATGGGGGCTAACCTTCTGATTATCTTGCCCGGCACCACAACCTCAGGTGGGGCTCATGGAGGATTTGGCTCGCTGCCCACTTTGACCTGGGATGATCTCAAATCAATCCAGACTGAAGTCCCCGCGGTACGGTATGCTGCCCCTACCTTACGGTCCAACGCACAGGTCTTAAGTGAGGAGCAAAATTGGACCACCAATGTCACGGGAACGACTCCAGAATTCTTCGCGATTCGCAATTGGCCGATTGCCTATGGAGCATTCTTCACTCAATCTGATTGTGATACTGGTACTAAGGTAGTTGTCCTTGGCCAGACTGTGGTTGATAAACTCTATGGCCCTAATGTTGACCCGGTAGGCCAAATGGTACGCATCATGAATGTCCCGTTTCAGGTTGTTGGGGTATTAGCAAAAAAAGGCCAGTCACCAATGGGCCAAGATTACGATGACGCGGTTTTTGTTCCACAGACCACATTCCAATCCAAAATCCAGGGTGGGCTACAGAAGTATCTGTCTGGTGCCATAGTAGTCAGTGCGAGATCAGCAGCCACCACCCGACGAGCCCAAACGCAAATCACTGATCTGCTGCGTGATCGCCACCATATTCAACAAGGGATGGATGATGATTTTTCGATTCGTAACCTCAGTGAGATGGCGAGTGCGCAGCAGGAAGGCACAGAGACAATAACGAGCTTGCTGGCAAGTGTTGCCACTGTTTCGTTACTGGTAGGTGGGATCGGGATTATGAACATTATGCTAGTGAGCGTGACCGAGCGGACACGAGAAATCGGACTGCGTATGGCTGTCGGGGCCAAGCCTCGCGATATTCTTGCCCAATTTCTTGTCGAAGCGCTCTCACTTTCTCTTATGGGTGGGCTCCTCGGGGTTGGACTCGGTGTGACGGCAGCGTACCGATTAGCGCTACAGTTTGGTTGGCCGACGCTGATTCGTCCGGACATTATTGGGGTAGCCGTGGTTTTCAGTGCGTTGGTTGGCATCGGCTTTGGGCTCTATCCAGCGCTTAAGGCTTCGCGTCTTGATCCCATTAATGCACTCCGTTTTGAGTGACCCCCTACGTCTTCATCGCTGCTCATTGGCGACCGACGAAAGATGAACTGTATGCGAGCTTTCGTTTTCTTAAGTGGTTTGCTGCTTTCTTTTTTCCTGCAAGGCAGCGCAACGGCTGAGGCACCTCGGGGTCCACAACTCTCCTTAGAAGAGGCAGTAGACATAGCGCTCGCGCAACACCCCACCTTAGCTATTGGCCGAGCCTCAATCGACGCTGCACAACAGCGCGTACGACAGCAAGAAGCTGGGTATCTTCCGCAGGGGCGTTACACCTACAACTATTCTCGGCAGGAACGCACCTCTACTGCCGCGACTGGCGGGGTACAGGTCGGTGGGACCCCGCAACGCGCGAGTACACAAACACAATTGTTCAATTTCAATTCGATGGCGTTCAACTTTAGCCAATTGCTCTTTGACTTTGGTCGTACGCTCGATGAAATTCGTTCTGCTCGTGCGAACGTTGAGGCAAGCACTGCCGACCTCGACACCGTACGCCAGACAGTGATTTTCAATACCAAGCAAGCGTTTTTCACCACGCTTGCCAGCCAGAGATTGTTACAAGTGGCCGACGAGACGGTACACCAAAACCGGCAGCATCTTACCAATGCGCAAGCGCGCTTCGACGTGGGGATTGCGCCCCGCTTTGACGTCACTCAAGCCCAGGTTCAGGTATCTACTGCGATCCTCAATCAAGTGACTGCCCGTAATAATGTCGCGCTGGCACGCGAGTCCCTGCGGACCGCAATGGGATTGACTGGCCCATTTCTGTTCACGTTAGTCGATACCCTGGATCATCGACCCGTGACGCTGGACGATGAGGATTTAGTCGCTCGCGCTTATACCAATCGTCCTGAGTTACGGAGCCTCCATGCCCAACAACGAGCGACGGAACGACAAGTCTCCGCGCTGCAGAAGCAATATTTGCCTTCAGTTACCGGGAACGCGCAGTATAGCTGGACAGGGCGACAGTATCCTTTGCAGCAGGGATGGCTCTGGGGAGTCACGCTCACAGTACCGCTCTTTGACGATATTCTTACCTCTGCGCAGGTTGGCGAGGCAAAAGCGAATCTGTCTGGTTTGCAGGCGCAGGAGGATAACCTTCGCCAGCAGATTCTTTTGGAGGTCCGCCAAAGTATTCTTACCCTACAGCAAGCCGAGGAAAGCGTTCGCGTCAGTGAAGTCACTGTGCAGCAAGCACGAGAGAATCTCACTTTAGCAGAAGGTCGGTACGCCGCTGGGGTTGGCAACATTATTGAACTCACCGACGCGCAAGTGTCTCTGACTGCGGCGCAGGCGAATAATATCCAGGCCCTCACCACCTATAAGACCGCAGTTGCGCAGGCGGAGAAGGCCATCAATCAACATCTTGAGTAACTCGCTTTCTATAGTAAGTAGCAAAATCAAACGAATGCGATACGTCTACAAACCTCACGATTAGTGAGAATAGCCTGTAGCCGCTCCCTACCAGCAGAAAAAGGCGTTGGTGACAGCAGGTGGAGGTAATATGGGCGGCTAAATCGAATCACGAAAGATTGGTCCACGGTGTAGGGGCGATCCTTGTGATCACCCATCGGGAAGCCATACCCAGCAGGGCGAGGACAAGCTTCGCCCCTACGTGCGACTTCGTACAGTGTGCCAATGTCGTGTGGTTCGATTTAGTTCGCAACACGCTCTACAAGCGAGGACGACGTCGGCGAATCATTGTCACTATCATCGTCATCGTTATCATCATCGTCATCCTCACCGTCGTCATCGTCGGCAAGAGGGGCAACCTTGTAGACAGGCTCTTTCGTCTCTTCGGAAAGATCCTGAGCGGCAAGCTTGTCGGCAGGCACCGAAACGGCGGTTCCCCGATGATCAGTAGGGGTGAGAAAAGATTGATCCACTGCCCAAACACTGACGCTGATAAAGAATAGGAGTGACGGCACTACGTAGGAACGCTGAGATCTTCTCTTTGGCATTTTGGCCTCCTGTTCTTAGCATCTTCTCTTTAGCGGCAAGACACTTCATACAGCCAACGACTCACCTGCGGCCACATTTCTTGATGAGCCGTACTGCTCACGGCGAGGCCCATGTGACCTACGGGGAATAGGAGATCTTGTTTGTCTTGGCTGCTGATATGGTCCAACAGCGGCAGACTGGAGTATGGATGGACTACGTCATCGTACTCACCAATAATGTTTAACACCGGACAGGTAATACGGCGCAGGTCGACGCGCCGTTTGCCTACCTGTAATTGACCACGGAGAAGCTGGTTCTGCCGAAAGAGGTTGATGCACAATTCGTGAAACAATTGACCAGCAAGTGGAACATCGCTGTGCATCCAACGTTCAAAGAGCGCAAAAGTGTCGGCATAGCCTGCTCGCGTGCGTTGCCGATACAAATCTATATATTTCCCTAACACATGGTGAATCGGTGCCATCGCAGTAAAGCCCGTATAGATCAGCCACGCGGGACAGTTGCCGTAGGTTGTAGTGATCAGGGCAACTGTTTCCGGCGAGAGACCCGCGCCCAAGGCATACACTGGAATCTCACGAATACTCAGGTCTAACGGAAGCGCGAGAGCAATGTACTGTTTAACGGTACTCGGATAGAGAGCCGTGTAAATCGCGCCGAGGAGCCCCCCAAGGCAATAGCCCAACAGTGTCACCCGCGCTGTCTCCTCTCGCTTCCGAATGCACTGTATAGCTTGCACGAGATCTTGATTCACATAGGCATCCAGTCCCCGCCACGTATCTGCCGATGTTGGTGGTACCCAATCTGTGAGATAGACACTGAAGCCGTGAGCAGTGAGTGTCTCCACAACACTCCGTCCCGGTTGAAAGTCCAAAATAAAAGGACGCTTGACCAGAGCGTAGATGAGAAACACGGGCGTTGAGTGTGCAGCGCCGTACGCGCGATAGTAACGCAAGCGAAGTTTTCCGTAGTCAGCGACGACCTCGAACGGCGTGACAGGAGGAGGATCTTCCCAGGTCGGGAAAGAGTCACCCCAGCCACGACGTAATCCGTCACACAGTCGCACGGTTCCGTCCGTCCACGACTCTGTCAGATGTTGTATGAGATCCCACATAAAGTGTCCTCCTGAAGGGTGTGTACGATTAGTTTCCCTTCTGGTGCGTCCTACGCAACATTGCGAGGGAAGCCCGATGTTGAGGAGCAACGTACCTACGGAAGCTGGACTCGGTGGTATCCGTCTGTTCTGGAGTCCTTGGCGGGCGGGGGAGTTGGGCCACGAGATGGAGGAGAGTTGCTTGTGCATCTCGTTGTTTGCGGACCTCGGTCGCAAGCTGAGTAAGGGCTTCGTTGAGTGCCTGCAGATCGGTCGTCTTTGGTACGCCAAGCGTATACCAGAGCCCCGAGAACATAGCGCCTGTCATAGCGTTGCCCACCTGCTGCCAGCGGAGGAAGGCCGCCATGGCGTTGTCAACAACAGTACTAGTCAGAGGCGTGCGATACAGGGCGTCAACTACCGCGGTCAGCACGCGGACACTTGCGTCATACCCTTGCCAAGCAGTGACGGTGGCCGTCTCCTTTGTGTCTACACTGACCTCGACACCGAGCGCCTGCTGAGCACTCATCAGCGGTAAATCAAACACAGCGGTTTTGGTCCAGGTCAGAATATCATCAACAACGTGAGGTGTATGATTTTTCATAAAGAGTTCCTTTTCTTTCTCGAAAATGGAGAATTCCGGCCTTGATGTAGGATGTAGGTAGTCGCGTTCCTTGCGTGTGTGCTGCCCGCGAACGGGTACAGTAGCTGTGAGGATAGTGCGTTGCTCTCAAAGCGTGACAATATGTGAATTTTTACAAAACGAGCGACACCAATATGGTGCTGGGTGGGGAACGGTCTTGCCGGGTTGTAAAGATCTGCGTGAGGGATGTGTCGTCCGAGAACAACCACGCGCATGGGTAGCACACGATCAGGATTGGATTTCCCAACGACGCGCTTATTTGGGTCACCTGCCACGGACCGCTGAGACCATCTGTTCGTTCTAACTGATCATCAGTTATGGGCGAGAATGGTTGTACAGGAAAGGAAGATACAGTCGATTTCTGGAAGGCCACAGGGTAATCCTGGTTTCCCATGGTAAAGCATAGCACCAGCAAGAGGACGATCAGGTTGAGGATCCCTAAAGTGTGAGCGAGGTGAGTCAGGCTTCCTCTGACAATCCACCACCAGCCGCGCATTATGCTTGTTCTTTTTCGGTATAGCATGTGCTCCCGCCCAACTCGTTACAGGAAAAATCTTCCCACGAGGTGAGACGCGCTCCAGTGACATTCTATTCACACCTGCCGTCACACTCGTGTGTTTACAGCAGAATCACTACTTATAAACGGCAAAAGTTGAGCCGGTGTGAATCAAATTGTCACCAAAAGTTACTCACGTAATTTTCCTGACAATATATGCCTGCAAGAACAATGCCCCCCTCAACCTCGCTGTGAAGCGATGGCCAAAATAAGGGGCGAAGACGAAAGATCAAGAAGCCACGATCTCACGATCTAATGTTATTCGTAGGCTGGAGCTGTCCCTGGTTTATGAAATCCCAGACGAAGTAGCAACTTCCACTCTGGGTTATTTGTCACCGCAAAAAAATCTGGCAGGACGGCGTCAAGCATTCAACCAATGCGGGGGTTCCTGTGTCTATATACATAAGCTGAAGTTTTCATAGGAACAGCCATCGATGGTGTCGCACACTGGAGGTCTATGTGCCAGAACACCGCACATTAGTCTGGAACCGGGTACATGCACGGCAAGCCGGACCTCTCGCACACTACCAATAAGAACCCGTTTCTCCTTGCCCCGCGTCATGTCTGTCGTGAAGAGGAGATCAGCGATGAAACATTTCCCTGCTCAGGCTGAACTGACCAATGCCGTTATTATTGCTATGACGACTTTCCCTTCCCTACTGCTTGGTGTCGTCGGTGTTGCGTGACTTGCCGTAGGAAAGCTCATCATTATTGCACTACGAGTGACAAAAAAGGTGATGGGTTTGCACTCCTCGGTACAAACCTCACCTAGAGAATAAATCGCCTGAGAGTTTGTAAAATGCTGGTCGGTGTTGCGGGTGCCTTCATGGTCGTGTTACCCGTGTACGTTGCTAGGCAGCTTTGTTGGATTGTGCTGATCAGTAATGCGAGCATGAGAAGGCTGGAATCCTAACTTACTCTTGACCGCCTACACTTTTTGTTTCCTTATATTCTTCTGATTTGGAGATAGTCCAAGAAGATCTGCCTCAGGGCATCGAGTCACTGTTGAGCATAATGCTTGTCACATTCATCGGCTTGAGACTGTTCCAACGCTTTTCTCACAGAAATGTCACGATGCAGGGCGAGCAGTCCTAGAATCTGACCTGTCCCATCGCGGAGAAAACCTGCCCGAACTTCGACTGGCACCACACTCCCGTCCTTGCGTATAGAATCCGCTTCGTACGTCGACGGTAACCGACCAAGACGAAGGATAACATACTGGCGGCGACGCTCAGTCTCCGCATGCTCCGAGCGTTTGCCGTCGCTGCCGCTTCGTGTTGTGTGAGCAATTGTTTTTCTTCTGCCTCCATGTCTTGGACAACTTTGCGAATATCCTCTTTGGTCGCTGTGTCGCCACTTGTTATCAGCGAGTCGAGCGCGGCGTCTTCGCCTTCGGTGTCCTGAGCGGTGACGGCCGCCGTAGGCCCGCTAGGCGTTGTTTCGTCAGCGTCGTGAGTGTAACGACTCGGTCTCGTTGGACCGGAGTGTTAGTCGTTACCTGCCGAACCTCATTGAGTTCCTGCTCGACACCAGTGGCGGCGGTCTGGTACGCCGCTCGGTAACTCTCATCGTCGGTCAGCAAATACTGCAGCTGCGCTCCTTCTGCACGTTCCATTGCTAGCGGGACATCATCTAACTCCGCTAAGACTTCTTGGGCGTGCGCCGCCCAGCGGTTACTCTTCATGAACTTTGTCTGCTCGTGTAGGCCAAAGCTCCGAGCAGACCCACACTAAAAAGGGTGACGCTAAAAGCGCCTGCTACTTTTCTGTCGATTGGCCACGTCATGGTGTTCTCTCCGCTCTGTTTGCTGAGAAGAATGGTCACGAACTTGGTGGTTGGATTGCCGATGGATAGTAGGTGCTCCAGTGCTTTGCCTTCGCTCATGCTCACGCAGGGCAACAATAAAGGGCGTTGCTTTCTCGCCGTACGTCACAAGATGCTCTTTCTGATTATACCGAGCATGTTGTGTGCCAGCATCTCTTTGCGCAGGACATAGAGTCTCAACCGCTTGGCTCTCGTACGCTTCTTTGTTGTTATGTCCCTCTCCCCCTAACCTCTGTGCTGCAACGAACGTCAAAATTGTGTGCGCTGTGTGACATTATGGGTGCCCCAGCGATGCGCATAGCCTCCTCGATTATTCACGGTGAATTTTCAGCCCACGAACGCGTCTCTCCTCACAGAGGGTTATTACGATCACAGGCGAGGAGGACCCCTGCAAATCCCTGATCAAACATCCACCTGTAACGCATGTTCAAGAAATGCGACCACAGAATAGAAAGGAGAAAAGTATGAAGAAAGCATGGATTGCGCTGGGTGCAGTGACGGTGATGACAGGCGCTCTAACAGTGTCCGTTCCTAACGCTTCAGCAGGATGGTTCAGTCGCCACCATCCTCGACGGGCAGAGGTCGATCGTCGAGAAGAGCGTCAGCAGGAGCGTATTACTAGAGGCATCCGCAACGGTTCTCTCTCCCCAGGAGAGGTGCAACAGCTAGAGACTCAGGAGAGGGCATTGAGGAACCAAGAGCGCGAAGAGGTGCACGCGAATAGAGGATTTCTCACCAAGCAGCAAACCCGACAGCTTAACCATGAAGAGGATGCGCTAAGCCACGAGATTCATCACGATACCCATAATTAACCCTCATAAAAGAAAGTGTCTCTTTTCTGCGGTTCTCTTGCAGTAACGAGCTCACTAATCTGGCAAACGCCAAACGTTTGCGTTGTCTCGAGTCAGGAGATGCTTGTGATGGTCATTTTTCGATCCTGACAGGCGGCAGCAAGCGCAGAACCGAACTGAGTCAGGGCATGGAAGGGGGACGATAGTAAGGGCATTTTTCACTCTCGCCTGTCGGGGCCAAAAAGTAAACTGAAACGCTTCGTTTACTCCAGTCTGAATTTAACTACAATATTGGTACAAGCTCGAGAAAAATCTCCTCACGCCGCTACCCACGTTGTGGAAGAGACAGCTTTATCCGCCATTGGTCGAGGAAGGGATTTCACAGTAAGTGCTGAGTGCTCTAATCTTGTGTAGTCTCCTTTACTAAATATGAGAAACAGCCTGCGGCCTTATTGGCATGCGGCCCAGTTCTTAAGGTCACGCTGGTATATGTCAAGCCATAATAAGAACTGGAAGGAGTATAGAGGTAGGTATGAAGAGAAGTGGAGAGGCAGAGATCACGCCGGAACCGGCGACTATTGAACTGCGGCGGGGGTTGGAACAGCCTCTTCTTAGGACTGAGACAAAGCGTTGGTGGTGGCTGTGGCTACTGGTGCTGATCATCCTAGGCTATGGTGGCTACCGGTTGTTTCAGCAAGCAAGCCCACAACACGTGTCTACTGCTTCAGCGGTTGCGAAACCGACCAATCCAAGTGTCCCGGTGGTGGTGGCAAGCGTGCGACAAGGCGATCTGCCCGTGTACCTGACCGGGCTAGGCTCAGTGACCCCGCTCAATACCGTGACCGTGCGTAGTCGCGTCGATGGACAGTTAATGAGCGTGCGATTTCAGGAAGGTCAATTCGTTCGTAAAGGTGATTTACTCGCGGAGATCGATGCACGACCCTACCAAGCACAACTGCAGCAGGCACAAGGACAGCTGGCCCGTGATCAAGCCCTCTTGCAGCAAGCGCGCCTCGACCTCAAGCGTTATCAATTGCTATGGAGCCAGGACTCGATTGCGAAACAAACTGTCGATCAACAAGGCGCTTTGGTGAGTCAGTATGAGGGAGTGGTTAAGCTCGACCAAGGCCTGATTAATGCAGCGGCAGTGAATGTCACTTATTGTCAGATCACTGCGCCGATCTCTGGACGCGTCGGGCTTCGTCTGATCGATCTCGGCAATATCGTCCATGCTGCTGACACCGCCGGGATCCTCATTATCACTCAACTCCAGCCCATTGCGGTCATTTTTACACTCGCTGAAGATAATCTGCCGTCTGTCTACCCTAAATTGCACGCAGGACAGCAGTTGCTTGTTGATGCGTACGACCGCGCCAGCCGGAACAAGCTTGCAAGTGGCTCTTTGTTGACCATTGACAATCAAATCGATCCAACGACCGGAACAGTGAGACTAAAGGCGCTGTTCCCGAACGACGCCAACACGCTTTTTCCTAACCAGTTTGTGAACGCTCGCCTGTTAGTGGAAACAGAACACTCTGTGATACTAGTGCCGGATGCGGCTCTCCAGCGTACCTCGCAAGAGACATTTGTGTACGTTGTCAAGCCCGACCATACGGTGAACGTCCGTCAAGTGACGATTGGCGCGACTGAAGATGGTGAAACCGTCATTGAAAGCGGACTTGGCGCTGGTGAAGTGGTTGTCGTGAAAGGCGTGGATAAGTTCCGGGAAGGGAGCGTCGTCACAGTGCAACAGAACGATTCTAACGTGCGGCGGGAAAACGGATGAACCTCTCGCGCGTGTTTATTCTGCGACCGGTCGCGACCTCGCTGTTGATGGTTAGCATTCTCTTGATAGGTGTGGTCGCCTATTATCAACTGCCGGTGTCAGCGTTGCCCCAGGTAGACTATCCGACCATTCAGGTAGTGACGTTCTATCCCGGTGCTAGTCCCGATGTCATGGCTTCATCGGTGACAGCGCCACTGGAACGCCAGTTCGGGCAAGTGCCTGGGCTCCAACAAATGACGTCGACCAGTTCTGGCGGAAGCTCGGTCATAACCTTGCAGTTTGTACTGACCCTGAACATCGATATTGCCGAACAGGAAGTGCAAGCCGCGATCAACGCCGCACAAACCTATTTGCCCAATGATCTGCCGACACCACCTGTGTATAACAAGACCAATCCGGCAGACGCCCCCCTTTTGACGCTGGCCTTGACCTCTGATTCTCTGCCACTCTCCAAGGTGGAGGACCTTGCTGACACGCGTCTGGCGCAGAAGATTTCGCAGTTGCCCGGTGTCGGTCAAGTCAGTATCAGCGGTGGGCAAAAGCCAGCAGTGCGCATTCAAGCCAACCCCACAGCACTCTCTTCCTATGGCCTCAGTCTTGAGGCGTTGCGCACGACGCTCACGGCGGCGAATGTAAATTTCGCTAAGGGTAATTTTGATGGCCCACAACAAACCCACACCATTGAAGCCAATGATCAGATTCTGGCAGCCAAAGACTATGAACCTTTGGTCGTGGCATATCGCAACGGAGCACCGGTGGTGCTCTCTGACGTGGCGAGGGTAGTGGACGACGTAGAGAATTCGAAGCAAGCGGCGTGGATGAACGCAACGCCAGCTGTGATTGTCAATATCCGGCGGCAGCCCGGCGCAAACATCATTCATGTCGTCGATCGGATCAAGACACTCCTTCCCCAATTGAGGAGTACCTTACCCCCTGCTGTGCACGTCACGATTGTGACGGATCGAACCACTACTATCCGCGCCTCAGTCGCAGATGTTCAGTTCGAGCTGATGCTAACGGTTGCATTAGTCGTCATGGTGATTTTCCTCTTTCTACGTAGCCTGGCTGCCACAGTCATTCCCAGTGTGGCTGTGCCGTTGTCGATCATCGGCACCTTCGCCGTGATGTATGTGCTCGGCTACAGCCTCAATAACTTATCGCTTATGGCTTTAACCATTTCTACCGGTTTCGTGGTCGACGACGCGATCGTGATGATCGAGAACATCACGCGCTACATTGAGGAGGGACAATCGCCATTGGAAGCCGCGCTCACAGGAGCAGCGGAAATCGGCTTTACCATTCTATCACTGACGGTTTCCCTCATTGCCGTGCTGATTCCACTACTCTTTATGGGTGATATAGTTGGTCGCCTCTTTCGTGAGTTCGCGGTGACATTTAGTACCACGATCCTAGTTTCGGCTGTGGTTTCCTTGACGCTCACGCCAATGATGTGTGCTCGACTCCTCTCTCACAAGCCGAAATCCGAACAAGGAAAACTCTACCGGGCCTCTGAACGGGTGTTTGAAGCGGTGATCGATACCTACGCGAGAACGTTGTGTTGGGTACTTGGTCATCAGATCGTTACGCTGGCGGTGGCTGGCGTCACGCTGGTGGCGACCCAGCTGCTGTTTATGATCATTCCCAAGGGCTTCTTTCCTGTCCAGGATACCGGCGTCATCCTCGGTGTCTCTGAGGCTGAACAATTTGTTTCATTTCCGGCGATGGCTGAGCGGCAACAGGCTCTGGCTGCTATCATTTTGCAAGACCCAGCAGTAGAAAGCTTATCTTCATTTATCGGGGTTGATGGTACGAATACTACACTTAACAGTGGTCGCATTCAGATCAACCTGAAACCACTTGACCAACGAAAGATCCACGCCAGCGCTATCATTCGTCGTCTGCAACCGCAGCTTGCTCAGGTCGCGGGTATCACCCTCAAACGCTTGGCTTACAAGCCTCGCTTGTGATCGACCGCGATACCGCAGCGCGTTTGGGTGTCACTCCTGCCGCTATCGACCAAACCCTCTATGATGCGTTTGGCCAACGCCAGGTGTCGACCATGTTTACGCAATTGAGCCAGTATCATGTGGTGTTGGAAGTGATGCCGGAGTTCCAACGTACACCAGAACAGCTACAGACCCTCTACGTCCCAACTGTCGGAGGTGCGCAAGTGCCGCTGGTGGCTTTCACGCACGTTGTCTTGGGAACAACGTCACTCGCTGTCAATCATCAAGGACAATTTCCGGCGGTCACGCTCTCGTTCAACGTTGCTCCAGGTCTTGCCCTTGGCGATGCGATTAGGGCGATCGACACTGCTAAGCAGGAACTCGGTTTCCCCGCCAGTATTCAAGGCGCTTTTCAAGGGACAGCGCAGGCATTCCAAACCTCACTTGCCAACGAGCCGATACTGATCCTCGCGGCGTTGATCACCGTATACGTAGTCCTTGGGGTGCTGTCCGAAAGTTTCATCCATCCTGTGACGATTCTCTCTACGCTTCCTTCCGCTGGCGTTGGTGCGTTCCTAGCCCTCTTGTTGTGTCACACTGAGTTTGGTGTCGTTGCCTTGATCGGTATTATCCTGCTGATCGGCATTGTGAAGAAGAATGCCATTATGATGATTGATTTCGCGCTTGTTGCCCAACGGAGTGAAGGTCACACGCCGTTGGAAGCGATCTATCAAGCCTGTTTGTTGCGCTTTCGTCCCATCATGATGACCACGATGGCGGCGTTGTTGGGTGGTTTGCCGTTGGCACTGAGTACGGGGACAGGCTCCGAGCTGCGGCGGCCTTTAGGCATCGCAATTGTCGGCGGCTTGATTTTCAGTCAACTCCTGACACTGTACACGACCCCGGTGATCTACCTGGTGTTCGATCGTTTGGCGCAACGGTTCTCTGCCTGGCGCGGTCAACGCACAAGCGAACACTCGCTGCCAGCACCTGCTAAGTGAATCATGAACTTTTCCGAATTTTTCATTCGTAAACCTGTAGCTACCACGTTGCTGACGCTTGCGTTAGCGCTCTCCGGCCTCGCTGCGTACCGGGAGTTACCAGTATCACCGCTCCCACAGACTGATTTCCCAGCTATTCAAGTCAGCGCTGGTCTACCCGGGGCGAGCCCCGAAACTATGGCATCGTCCGTAGCGACTCCGCTCGAACGCCAGCTTGGTCACATTGCTGGTCTCAACGAAATCACCTCGTCGAGCTCGCTGGGCTCAACCTCGATCGCGTTACAGTTCGATTTGAGTCGGGACATCGATGCGGCAGCCCGCGATGTCCAGGCTGCTATCAATGCCGCCCGCAGCTATCTCCCAGCGAACCTGCCGAACAATCCAACCTGGCGTAAATCCAACCCCAGCGATTCTCCGATTATGATTCTGGCACTGACTTCGGACACGCTTGATACCGGACGTTTGTATGACGCCGCCTCGACGATCCTGCAACAGAAGGTGTCGCAGTTGAGTGGAGTTGGGCAAGTAAACGTGGGTGGGAGCTCACTGCCTGCAGTGCGCGTCGAATTGAATCCCTCTACCCTATATCGTTACGGGATCAGTTTAGAGGCGGTGCGCGCCTTTCTCGCCAGCGCCAATGTAAACCGTCCTAAGGGGCAGCTCGCAGACGGGTCACGCACATGGGATATCAGCACGAACGATCAGTTACTAAAAGCTAATTTTTACAAGCCGCTGATTATTACCTACCGCAACGGGACTCCCATACGTTTGTCAGATGTCGCCAATGTGCAAGATTCCGTTGAAAACCTGCGTGCGTTCGGCATGGCAAATGGCAAGCCTGCGGTTGTGCTCGTGATCTTTCGTCAACCTGGTGCTAACATTATCGAGACGGTCGATCGCATTCGGGGCGCACTACCACAGCTCCAAGCCGCGATTCCCCAAGCGATGAAGCTCGACATCGTCTTAGATCGCACCGAGACGATTCGTGCCTCAGTGCGCGATGTCGAGCGTACGTTGATCCTATCAGTCCTGTTAGTCATCGTTGTTGTATTCCTGTTCTTACGCAATCTCCGAGTGACGTTGATCCCCGGTGTCGCCGTACCACTCTCACTGATTGGTACTTTCGGCGTAATGTATCTGTTGAACTACAGTCTCGACAACCTCTCGCTTATGGCGCTCACGATCGCCACCGGCTTTGTGGTGGACGATGCTATTGTGGTGGTCGAAAACGTCACCCGCTACCTTGAACAGGGACTTCGTCCTTTCGAAGCTGCCCTGCGTGGGGCACGAGAAATCGGGTTTACGGTTGTAGCGATGAGTCTGTCGCTCGTGGCGGTGTTCATTCCAATTCTATTGATGGGAGGCATCGTCGGTCGGCTCTTTCGCGAGTTTGCGGTAACGCTTTCTATTACCATTTTGGTATCCCTTGCCGTTTCCCTGACGCTCACGCCCATGATGTGTGCCATACTTCTTAAGCCAGAGGGACAGCACGGGCGGTTATATCGTGCGAGCGAGAGCGTGTTTACCTGGGCGCTGCGTCTGTACGAAGTGAGCCTCGCGGTCATGTTGCGTCACTCGGTTTTTACTCTCGGGTTGGCGTTGTTTACTATTGGCCTCAATGTCTACCTTGTTTCCGTGATCCCGAAAGGATTCTTCCCCGAGCAGGATACGGGGCGCATCGCAGGGGGGATACAAGCTGATCAAAGTACCTCCTTTCAAGCCATGCGCGCACGCATTGGTGAGATTGTAAAGATCGTGCAGGCTGATCCCGCTGTAGCCTCGGTGGTTGCTTTCACTGGTGGCAATAACGCAACCAATACCGGCCGTCTCTTTGCGGCGCTGAAGCCGCTCGCCGAGCGCCGAGTGGCGGCAACCCAGGTGATTGCCCGCTTACGCCCACAGCTTGCTAAAGTTCCTGGTGGGACTCTCTATCTGCAAGCCGCACAGGAGTTACAAATTGGCGCTCGGCAGGGAAATGCTCTGTATCAGTACACGCTCCAGAGCGAAAACCTCGCCGAACTCAACCTTTGGGCCCCGCACATGCTGGAGTAGCTGCGTCGGTTACCTCAACTGACGTTAGTAGTGACCAACAAGATAAAGGTCTCGATGTGACTTTGCAGTACGATCGTCCGACCGCGGCGCGACTTGGTATCACCACCCAACTGATCGACAACACGCTCTACGATGCCTTTGGTCAACGCCAGGTCTCCACCATGTATACCCCATTGAACCAGTATCATGTCGTGATGGAAGCCGAGCCACGCTTTTGGCAGGATCCGCAATCGTTGCAGGATATCTATGTGGTGACGTCTACTGGGTCTCAAGTGCCGCTGAGCGCTTTTACACACTATGAGCGCACAACAGCACCGCTCGCAGTCACGCATCAGAGCCAATTCCCTGCTGTGACCATTTCCTTCAATCTGGCGCCAGGTATGGCGTTGAGTGATGCTGTCGCCGCGACCGACGAGGTAACACGGCAACTCGGACTTCCTGCATCCGTCCATGCGAAGTTTGCCGGCACAGCGCAAGCATTTCAAGCCTCGCTGGAGAACGAACCCCTGCTGATCGCCGCGGCGTTAGTCACTGTCTATATTGTCCTGGGAATTTTGTACGAGAGTTACATGCATCCCTTGACGATTCTTTCGACATTGCCGTCGGCTGGGGTTGGCGCGATGCTCGCATTGATGCTGTGCCGGACCGATCTAAGTTTGATCGCGTTGATCGGGGTTATTTTGTTGATTGGCATTGTGAAGAAGAATGCCATCCTGATGATCGACTTCGCGTTGGATGCCGAACGCACCCAGGGCAAGTCTAGTCGGGACGCAATTTATGAAGCCTGTCTACTACGATTCCGGCCCATCATGATGACCACGATGGCGGCGCTCTTTGGTGGATTGCCGTTAGCGGTAGGCACTGGCACGGGATCTGAGTTGCGCCAGCCGTTTGGCATCGCCATTGTCGGTGGGCTGATCGTGAGCCAAGCACTTACGCTATACACCACCCCAGTGGTGTATTTGTATTTCGACCGCTTGCGCTTGTGGATCGGACGCTTGCGGACAGGAAACCAAGAGGCACAGGTAGGAACGAACGCGATCTTCAGGACAATGCACCGATAGCGTATTCAAATCTCTAACCGGAGCGGCGGGAAAACCTGACAACAAAGAGTTATATGAAACGACGAACCATACGACCGAACGGACTTTTGTTTCCGCTTATCTCAGGGCTCGGGATATTTCTCTCAAGTTGTATGGTCGGCCCGGAGTATGTGCGACCAACAGGCGAAACACCGGTCGCGTATAAGGAGAGTGACGGTTGGAAAGTGGCGCAACCACAGGACGCGGCCATCTCCAGCGCGTGGTGGGAAATCTTCAATGAGCCACAGCTGAACGCGCTTGAAGCTCAGATTGATATCTCCAACCAGAATGTTATTGCTGCTGAAGCGCAGTTTCGCCAAGCGCGTGCGTTGGTGCGCGAAGCACGTGCAGGTTACTTTCCGACGGTGACAGTAGGACCTGGCGTCACGCATTCACGGACACCGTCGCTGACTACCACAGCATCGGCAAGAACAACAACTAACTATTCGTTGCCTCTTGATGTCTCATGGGAGGTAGATGTTTGGGGTCGCATTCGCCGTACAGTTGAGGCCAATCAAGCCAACGCTCAGGTAAGCGCCGCCGACCGAGAGGCCGTTCGCTTGAGTTTGCAAGCGGCGTTGGCGCAAGCATATTTTCAATTGCATACGTCCGATGCGCAGATAGAGCTGTTAGAGAGAACGGTTGCGGCTTATCTCAAGTCGGTCGAATTGACGAAGAATCGCTACGCGGCTGGAGTCGCCTCGCAAGGCGAAGTGGTCCAAGCCGAAACTCAATTAAAAACTACCCAAGCGCAACTTATCGATGTGGGAGTGCAACGTGCGCAGACCGAGCACGCCATTGCCCTATTGCTTGGCAAGGCACCTCTTGATTTGTTCTTGGCTGCCTCGCCACGTGTTACCCCGCCACCGGACATTCCTGTCGGAGTGCCGTCAGAACTTCTAGAGCGACGACCAGATATAGCGGCTGCCGAACGAAGCATGGCAGCCGCCAACGCAGAGATTGGGGTCGCCGAAGCCGCTTTCTTTCCCTCGCTCACCCTTAGTGCGTCTGGAGGGTTTGAGAGCACGAACATAACCCAATGGTTAACCTGGCCGATGCGCTTCTGGTCTGTGGGCGCAGGAATCTCAGAAACCGTTTATGATGGAGAACTGCGCCGCGCCCAAACCGACTTTGCCCGCGCGGCTTATGAGGCAAAGGTTGCCACCTATCGACAGACCGTACTTGCCGCGTTCCAAACCGTGGAAGATAACCTCGCCGCGCTTCGTATTCTTGAGCAGGAAGCGCAAGTGCAAGAGGAGGCGGTGACGGCGGCACAGCGCTCGGTGACGTTCACTACCAACCAATACAAGGCAGGGCTTGTCACCTACCTCAATGTGATCACTACGCAGACGATCGCACTCACCAACGAGATAGCCGCAGTACAAATTCTTGGACGACGTCTGACTGCTGCTGTGCTGCTGATGGAAGCCTTGGGCGGTGGCTGGAATATGAGTGATCTACCTTCAGCCCAAGAAGTCACAGTGCGGTAAGGCACACTACAGAAGCAAGTACAAGAGAAAAAGAACTTTCGTCCCGGTGTGCTTATTAGCCAAAATTTTGCAGGACCTTGCGTATCGTGTACGTTCCCACTACAGAAAGAGTGCTAGGGAGGTTCATGGTATTGGTGGGTTTAGGCTGGGGGTTGTGGATTTGCATCTCTCTTGAGATGATTGTGACGGTGAGCTTTGTGACAGAAGCCCGGGCGGCGGACGCCCTGGTTGCTAAAGGCCGTTACGTCTTCGCCCTTGCCGGTGGTTGTGGCTGTCATACTGCCGAAGGTAGTCCCACAAATGCTGGTGGCCGACCTTTGAAGACGCCGTTCGGCACTTTCTACGGTACTAATATCACTCCCGACCCCACACACGGCATTGGTAGATGGACCGATAGAGAGCTGATTAATGGAATTCGTTTGGGTGTACGGCCCGACGGCTCGGTGATGAGTCCGGTCATGCCATATCCGGCATTCAACGGCATGAGCGATGAGGATGTCACTGCCTTAGTTGCGTATCTGCGTACGTTGCCTGCTGTCGCACGGGAAAACCAATCTCACAAACTGTCAATTCCTTTGAGCAGTGTTGGTAATCACCTCTGGCGTTGGTTGTTTTTCTCTCCAATTGTAGCTTCTCGGCAGGCGCCAAAGGCCGGCATCGAACGCGGGCATTACATCAGTGAACACGTAGCCCATTGCCAGGAATGCCACACACCACGCACTTTGTGGGGAACGCTTGACCGTTCTCGTGATCTTGCCGGGAACCCTAGGGGGATTGACGGTGAAGCGACGCCGAACATCACCCCTGACCTTGAGACAGGTGTCGGCAAATGGAGTGAGGAAGAGATGGTCTCCCTGCTCAAGAGCGGGTTTCTTCCCAATATGGACAATGTCCAAGGGTTGATGGCCCTGGTCATTGAGGGAGTGCCTGAAGGCGGCTACAAAGACATGAGCGACGCTGACGCGCAAGCGGTGACGCAGTATTTGAAAAGCGTCCCGCCCATTGTGCAGCGTATCGAAACAAAAAAGAAATAATGGTGTTCCTAACGGAGGAGAGCTGGATGAAGCGAAGGGTGCTGACGGTGGGAATAATGTTGGTCGCAGGCTGGTTAGGAGTAAGTGTCGCTCATGAACATCACGCCAAACATTTGCCTGATGGCAAGGATGTCATCGCTTTTCGTACATACTTGATGGAAAGCATTGGCGACAACGCGAAAGAGCTGAACGATAAGATTAAGGTCGGAAAAATTAAAGACGCAAAAGTGAACGCTCAGTCTATCGCGCTTCACTCGACGCGCATAACCGAGCTGTTTCCCAAAGGAAGTACGTCAGAAACCTCGCGAGCTAAGGATGAGATCTGGCAGAAGTGGGATGACTTCGTGAAAGCGGCAGATGAGTTTCGCGTCAACGTCGATACCCTTGTTGTCGCCGCAGGCGATAACAACGCGGGAGAGGCCAAAACCCAGCTCAAGAAAGTTTTTGCCAGCTGTAAGAGCTGTCACACGAGTTTTCGCAAACCAGATAAAGATGAACAAAAAAACTAATTTTGCGTCTAATACGTAGAATAGAAGACAGAAGAAAAAGATTCACATGTAGAGTGGATGTTTTTGCTGACGTCGGGGTTACGATCTCACAAATGATGATTATTTTACTGGATCGTATTAATATCCCACGCGTCTGTTCTCCCCAGCAGACGAACGTGGCTAAAGCCCTCGGGTTTACCCTCCTTTATCCGGGGGCTTTTTCTTTTTGTTTCTGTGTTGCTCTGCTCCAAAATCTTCCCTTGCACCGCTGTAGGAAACGTGAAATAAAATTGTCTAACTCCTTGTATGGAGGTGCCTTGCGTGTCAGGTCTCACCGGTTTTCATGCGTCATGTAGTCGGGATGCGGTCCTCAGCAGTGCGGAAAACTTTGTCCTCTATCTCCTTCTGGAAATGAAAGCACAGGGAGCAACCGCCAAGGGTCGTTTGCCGCTCAATCTTGGCATTGTGCTCGATCGTAGTGGTTCGATGTATGACGAGAAACGGCTCGATTACGTCAGCGAAGCGATCAAATATCTAGTTGATCAACTCGGACCCAGTGATCGTGCGACAGTTGTTGCTTTCGCGGATAAAGCTGCTGTCGTGGCGACGGCTGACGATCTACAGCGCGATAAGGGCAAAGTGAAGAGAGCTATTGATGACATTGATCAACTAGAGATTGGTGGCGGCACGCAGATGGCATTGGGAATGGAAGCCGCTATCGCTGAGATTGAGAAAAATTACTCTGCGAATCGCCTGAATCGCCTCTTGCTGCTGACGGATGGGCAGACCTATGAAGAGCGAAAATGTCTTGATCTCGCCCGTAAACATCGTGAACGCATTTCCTGTAGCACTTTAGGTGTGGGCATCGAATTCAATGAAAAACTGCTCATGGAAATGGCTGAAGCGAGTGGAGCGAACTATCATTTCATCGCTGAGCCGGCAACTATTCCTGGGATTTTTTCGCGCGAACTTGAAGGGCTGCGTAGCGTTGCCATGACCAATGCGCGCATTGAAGTGCGCCTGAGTGCTGGAGTACAAGTCAAAGAAGTTTTTCGGGCCAGTCCGCAGATCTATCCGATCAAAGATGCCACTCCTGATCTAGAGCGGCTCGTCAAGATTCCGCTCGGTGATGTTGAATCGAGCACTCCAAGTTCTGCGCTATTAGTGCTTGTCCTTCCACCGCGTAAACCTGGACGCGTCCGTATCGCCCAAGCGCAACTATGTTACGATACGCCAGAAGCGCGCGACCAACGTGACGACGCTGAAGCCGTAGTGACGTACACGCTCGATCGTGATGCCATCGGTAAGGCCAACGGCTATGTCATGAATCTCGTCGATCAGGTCAGTATCGCGAAGATCCAGATGCAGGCCGAAGCCGCGGTGGCATCGGGGAATGTCGATAAAGCAACGCGACTGCTGGGCAACGCGATTGCCGGAACCCAGCGATTAGGCAACACTAAGGCCACGCAGGCGTTAGTCTCGCTACAAAATGAAATGAAGAAGACCCAGAGTCTCTCGACCCGTGCAGCGAAGACGCAGTTACTGACGGCGCAAGCAACACTACGAAAAACTCAGATGCTCGACCCAGAGAGCGTTAAAGACGTGCTCCAGGAGTGAAGGCAAAAATTGATAATTCAGAGTGTTGAGTTGATGATAAGGAGAAATCTATGATCCGTTGTTCCGAGTGTAGCCATGAGAACATGGATGGGCTCGAATACTGCGATGCCTGCGGAGCCAAGCTCCCAGCCGGAGCCCCAGCGGAACCTGCTGCCGCTGCTGCACCCGCAGCTGCTCCCGTTGTAGCGCCGGAGCCTCCACCTGCCGAAGTGAGTGCCCCTGCTGAAGTCGCTGATGCTGTCGCCGCTCCTGTGGCTGCTCCTTCCGCACCGGCGCCCACCGCGTCTCCTTCGGCAGGAACCGTACAAAATGCGCAATTAACTATTCTGCGTGGTGGCACGGTCGGGAAGGTTTTTCCATTACAAGCTGGAGACAATCTGGTTGGCCGCTGGGATCCTGATTCTGGCTCGTTCCCTGAAGTTGATATGGAGCACGATGATCCCGAAGCGCGTATTTCGCGCAAACATGCGCTCATTCGTCTGAGCGAGAAGCTTACCATCGAAGACATCGGCAGTCTTAACGGAACGTTTGTCAATCGTGGGCGTCGGCTTGAACCAGGTTCGCCGGCAGAGTTAAAAGATGGTGATGAAATCATCATCGGCAAGACGTTCTTCAAATTGTCTGTAGGATAACAAGTCAATTCGGCCTTCTTTCCGAGGCTGGTGAACTATGAGCGCAGTATCACAACCGGCCTCCCTGCAGCTTTCATCAACAGAGATTTCCTGTCCTGAATGCGGACAGGAAAACCCTGCGGAGGAGGACTACTGTACCGCGTGCGGTGCAGCGCTGCAGAGCGAGCCGTTACCACCGCCGTTAACCCCTCTCAGGCCAGGAACGCTGCTCGCTGATACCTATACGATCGAGACAGTCGAGCCACTCGGACGAGAGAATCGTTATCTCGCTGTTGATACGACCACGGCAGGTGTCAGCGTATTGTTGCGCGAACGCGCGAGTGAGGATGCTCAGTCTTTCCAGACTCTCGTTGAGCGTACTGCCGAACTCAAGCATCCGGCCTTTTTGATTCCTGACCGGATGATTAACCAAGACGAACGATCCTATCTCGTCTGTCCTCGTATTCCCGGCATCAAATTATCCGAGCGCATCGGACGCACCAGCGAGCGTGAAGCTGTGAGTTGGGGAGTGCAGCTCTGCCAAGCCCTGGGGTTCTTACATCGCCAGGAGTTGCTCTGTGTGGAATTACCCCCCGAGGGATTATTGCTCGATAAAGAAGGACGTGTGCGTGTCACGCAACTTAATGCCCTGGTGACGAAGGGGGAGTTAAGTGAACCGCCTCGTGTCACTGATGGTTACGCTGCTCCTGAAGTGTATAAGCCGGGGACGCTTGACGAGTCAGCCGATGTGTTTGCCGTTGGCGTATTGTTATACACGCTCCTCGTGGGCAAGCGCCTTCCTATCGAAGGCTGGCTCGTACAGTATGAGCTCCCCGTGTTCTATCCAGAAAAAGTTCTCTCGCCGAGGCTCGAGCGAGTGTTGCGTAAAGCCTTGGCGTTAGACCCAGGCGACCGCTACGAACATCTTGATGCGTTTAAGGCTGCGTTGCTCGCCTGCAACCATAAGAGCTTTGTACGTTCGGCGTGGTTGACCGATGTCGGTCAGGCTCGGGAACACAACGAAGACGCCGTGCTGGTCAAGGAAGATGGGCAGGAGACTGTCGTTGGCAATGCCTTCATAGGGCTGTATGTCGTCTCTGACGGCATGGGAGGAGCTGAAGCTGGCGAGGTGGCCAGCGCGTTGGCGATTGACACAGTCGCACGATGCATTGAACGCGCTCGCGTTGAGGCTGCACCACAAAACGAAGCTGGATGGGAACAATATCTACGTGAAGCGGTTGAGGCCGCCAACACAGCGATCCTGGCCTACGCCAAAGAACATCCGAGTGCTGCAGGTCTTGGTGCAACGATCGTTGCGGCACTGCTACACAACCAGCGGTTGACCTTGGCATGGGTGGGAGACAGCCGTATTTATCTGTTGGAACAGGGGCAGCTCCAACAATTGTCACGCGATCATTCTTTAGTTGCGCGTTTGGTTGAAATTGGCCAACTTAGCGCTGCCGAAGCCCGTACCCACGAACATCGCAATGTATTGATCCGCTCTTTAGGAAGTAAAGAGGAAGTTGTCGTCGATACCGTCAGCCGAGTGCTGCGTCGTGGCGCGCGGGTGTTATTGTGTAGCGACGGTTTGACCTCTCACGTCGAAGATGAGGCGATTGCTGATATCCTTAGTCGCCATCGCGAGCCCTCTGAGGCCGTGCTGGAGTTGATCGTTGCCGCCAATGCCGGGGGAGGCAGCGATAACATCTCGGCTGTAGTGGTATTTCACGAGTAGTGAGGAGCATGGACCATGCCGCGGAACGAGAGTGGACAGCTCGAACCTGGAACGCTTCTCGCCGGGAGATACCGTGTTGAGCGCTTTCTCGCTGGCGGCGGCATGGGACTCGTCTATATTGCTAACGATCAACGCTTAGCTGAGCGTCGCTGTGCGGTAAAAGAGATCTTCGATCGCTTTACCAACCCCGAAGAACGCACCCGCGCGATCGAATACTTCCACCGCGAAGCTGACACACTAGCCCAGCTCAATCATCCTGCTGTTCCTGCCATTTTTGATCGCTTTGGTGAAGGTAATTGTCATTACTTGGTGATGGATTTTATTGAAGGAACAAACTTAGAAAACGAATTGGCCGGCCAAGGAGGCTCACTGCCTGAGAGTCGGATCGTCGAGATTGCTCGTGAACTCAGTGACGTGCTCTCCTATCTGCATAGTTTTACACCCCCGATTATTTATCGTGACATGAAGCCAGGGAATGTGATTCTCACTCCTAGTGGACGAGTGGTGCTCATTGACTTTGGTATCGCCCGCATCTTTACTCCGCAAGGCAAAGCCACACTGATTGGCACCCCAGGATTTGCGCCGCCCGAACAATACGCTGGGTCAGTCGATCAACGCTCTGACGTGTACTCTCTAGCGGCGATGATGCATTACATGCTCACTGGCCGTGATCCGGAAAAGAATCCTCCGTTTTCGTTTCCGCCGGTCCACGCACTCAAGCCTGAAGCCTCGCCGTTCTTAGCGCAGGCGATTGATACGGCCTTAGCTTACAAACCCGAGGAGCGCCCGGAGAGCGCCGAGGCGTTCAAAGAGATGTTTCTCTACGGGCGCGGCCTCAAAGCACCGGTTGTTCCACCGGCATCGAAATCCGCAACTCAGCCGCTGCAGCCGTTCGATGCGGCGATTGCGACGAATATAGAAATAGCAGAGGAGATGCGTCCAGTACGCAAGCGGCGTTGGGGCAGACGTATTGCCGCGCTGGTGTTTATCGGGCTGCTTGGCAGTGGGGTGTACAACTTGGTGACGAATCCAGCGTTGCTGAATGGCGACCTCGTTGCTCGTTGGGGAGAGCAAATTCCCTGGGAGAAAATCGAAGCCTGGCTGCCTGAATCACGACAAGAGCAGTTTCGTCAGTTCGTTGCCAATTTGCCGTGGGAGCGTGAGAAACGCGTGCGTGCGTTACGTGCCGACCCGATCGAGTTAGTGTCGATCAAATTAGTCAACACTTCACGCGACGGCACTCCGCTTCCCAAACAAAAAGAAACCTACCGTGATAACGAGGTCCAATACTTGACCTGGGAAGCGGTGCTAAAGAACCGCCTTGCTGGAGTAGAAGGGGCGACCTATCGATTGGAAGGACGCTTTTTTGATCCCGAAGGCGGCGTTGCCGGAAAAAGCGAGGGGGGGCGCTTTGTCCGGCCTGAAGAAGAACAACTGAATCTCCGCGGTGTTACCCTACTTGAAGGACTCAAAGAACGAGCCAAGGGAAACTATCAGTTTGAGTTATATTGGGGTGACAAAAAACTTGCGAACCAGACGATTCGTATCGAAGCTGAACTAAAGAAAGTTGTCGCCGCTGTGCCGCCTGCGTCTGAGGGCGGAATGCTCTCAGAGCCGTCTCGACCAGCGCCGCCACTTCCCGACCCTATGATTGAAGAACGTAACCGACGCCTCGCTGAAGAAGCCAAGCGGATGGCTGAAGAAGCCAAGCGCCAAGCGCTGGTTCAAGAGCGAAGCAAGAAGCCCTTGGATCTTATTTCGGTTCGCTTTAGCAATACGAGTAAAGATGGCAAGCGTTTATCGGGGCAGGGCGATAGGTTCCCCGCTTCGAAAGTCCGCTTCATTGGTTGGGAAGCACAGTTCCGTAACCGACTACAAGAGCTTGTCCCTGCCTATCATCGCATTGAGGCAACCTATTATGCACCAAATGGGCAACCATTAGGAACCGTGCAAGATGCGAAACAAGTCGATCCCGAGGCAAAGGATGTGACCTTCACTGCGCGTATCGGTAACTCGACTGGTGGAGCGTTTATCCCAGGAACATACCGCGTCGATTTTTACGTCAACGGGTATCCGTTGTCGTCAAAGAAATTTACTGTTGAAGATGACCGCGAGCAGGTCGTGAGCCGCGAGCCTCCGCCATTGGTACGGGAGGCTCCACAAAGCGAGCCTCCTCCACGTGAGGAAGCTCCCGCACCCCGAGGCAATCTTGCAGGTACGCTCAGACATCACGCCGGGAGTATGCTTGGACTCGTGGGGAGCAGAGAGGTACAACTCGAATTAGACTTTCAGCCGCAAAATGACGGGAGTTTACTTGGGGATGTAACGATTCATGAGGAAGGATTCGGTGTATCCCCGCTGCAAGGGCGGATTGATGGTAATCGTCTTGAATTCCGTAGCCCGACAGGACATGGGACTTTTCACTTCCGTGGCTGGCGCGACGAAGATCGACTCACGGGCACGTACACGATCCACCCTTCAGGTGATGAAGGGCGCTGGTCGGTGAAGATTCGATGAAGGGAAAAGAGTTGTCAGTTATCAGTAGAAGACTTCCTCTTGAAAGCCTGAAACAGTGAGTGTTGCACTAGAGTCCCTTTTAACTGAGAATTGACGACTGATAACTAATAACCGAGAAGAAACATGGAACTTTCACGCGAACGACTGATTTTGTTTGCCGGTGCGGGTCTCTTAGGCGGCATTGCTGGGTGGGCTGTAGCTGATCCACTGGCCGGAGTTGATAATGTCTATCAACGTGCCGTCGTGATTGGGGCAGCGGTGGGAATCTTTGTGGGAGTTTTTTTAGGTGCGATCGAGGGCCTAAGTGCTGGTCACAAAAATCAAATCCAACAGGGGGTGATGCTCGGAGGTGGAGCCGGTCTCATCGGTGGCGGTCTGGGTTTGCTGATGGGAGAACTGGCGTTTGGGGCACTGGGTGGTATGGGCGGTCGAATGCTGGGATGGAGCATCTTTGGCATTGCGATAGGACTTGGGGTTGGCTGGGTGGGCCATTCTTTTGCCCGCTTACGTAACGGCGGGATCGGTGGCTTGCTTGGCGGCCTGCTTGGCGGAGCGATATATCAACTAATGACAGCTATGCTGCCGCAGACCGCCGGTCGCGGAATTGCCCTCGCGTTACTGGGTGCGATGATTGGTCTCGGTATCGGCTTGGTCGGCGAGATTCTCAAACGTGGATGGCTGATGGTGGTTCGCTCCCAGAGTCGCAATGCACGTGAAGGCAAAGAGTATTTATTAGTGAAGCCGAAAATGACCATTGGTCGTGCAGAGGAGAGTGACGTAGGACTATTCGGCGATCAGGCCGTAGCTAACCGCCATGCAGTTGTCGAACGACAAAAGGGAAAATTCCTCCTTGCTCGTGGAGAGGGAGCGGTGCGTGTGAATCAACAACCTGTGACACAGCCTGTGCAGCTGAAGAACGGCGACCGCGTGGAGGTCGGCGGGACGTTGTTTCTGTTTCGCGAACGTACTGGAACGTAACTACAGAATCGTGGAACGAATATGCAAAACGATCTCATTCAAGATAAATCTATCTGCACGCTGTACGCCGTATGCTGCAATCACACCCTTGTGGTCACCCTGAACCCTTCGATTACGCTTAGGACAGGCTCCGTGAAGGGTCTCTCAGAGAGATTCTTCGCCGCGCTCAGAATGCCATGGCTGAGTGGCCGCAGTAGAAAGTGTACGAATATCACACCTTCAGGTTTAGTGGCTTTCCTCTTCACTGCGATTCTACTCCTCGTTCCTACGGCTACGGGTTTTGCCTCAGATACTATCGTCGTTTCTTTAACGAATCCTCGCCTTGAGAACTTTGCCAATGGTGGGGCAGTAGGCCTCTACTTTAGTGCGACCGACACACAAGGCCATCCTGTCGGCCAACTCAGCCCTGAGAATGTTGAGGTGAAAGAGGATAGCCAGAAAGTGCAAATTGTCGATTTTCGCGGCGAGGAACAAGGGAGAGCTGTCGACATCGTCGTAGTTTTTGATGTCACTGAGAGTATGCAACCGTTTATTGATGGAATGAAGGAAGCGACGAGCGACTTTGCTGATCGTCTGGGCAAAGCCAATCGTGATTATCGTCTTGGTTTAGTGACTTTTGAAGATTACGTCGTTCGACAAGATCCTGTCTTCACTCGTAGTGCGACCGAGTTCAAGAGCTGGGTGGGATCGTTGCAGGCCGCTGGCGGTGGTGATATCCCCGAGAACTCGCTTGATGCGCTTGAGGCGGCCAGCAAGTTCCCGTTTCGTCCTGACGCACAAGCGGTGATTATTCTCATTACCGACGCGCCCAACCATTTTCGTGGTGACGGCTCGGAAAAGAATAATCCCTATAACCGCGAATTTACGCCACTAACGGTTGATGAACTCCTTCCTGAACTGAAGAAAGCTAACATCAACGTTTTTGCTATTGCTCCCCCACCTTTTGCTGCGCCTGATCTTCATGCCGTTGCTAGGGAAACCGGGGGGCGACACTACAATATCGTCAGCGAAGGTCGTCGATTTCCAGAACTGATTGGTGAGATTGGTCGTTCGTTAGCCTCGCAGTATTTTCTCTCTTATGTCAGCCCACGTCCAGTTGAGGACGGGACTCGCCGTGCGGTATCACTCACTGTGACGTACAAAGATGCGGCTGGTGAGGACCGCACAGCGTATGAAGTACGTGGTGTGGGTGGGGCACGAGTCGTTATCCCGGCTATCCCTGCACGACCAGGAGAGATACCGACGAAAGTTCGCAGTGTTGTCGACTATCGGTGGTGGAACTTGCTTGTGCCTCTGCTCGCTGGGGTTGGCTTACTCGCGTTAGCCCGAGTACGTCTGAGTGTTCTTCCTGCGGAAGTCTTGGCTCGGTTTGGCGTGGCCTCCTCTGTATCACAACCTGCAAGGGCAAGCGCTCCGAATCTACCGTTCGCGAGTGAAAAACCTGCACCGTACCCACGGCTTCTGCGGCAGAGCCCGTTCGACGAAGTGCCGCGTGAAATCGCCTTTTCTCGCGACGAGATCCTCGTTGGCCGGGGCGAAGAATGTGACGTAATTATTCCTCACTCTTCGATTTCACGCGAACATGTTCGCATTAAAAAACTCAAGCCTGGCTATGTGATCTTCGACCTCAAGAGCAAAAACGGTACGGCGATTAACGGACGCCCGGTCGTGGAAAATCTCCTCAAGGACGGCATGACCGTCAAGATTGGTGATATTGAGTTCGTCTTTCGCGCGGCAAATGCCTAACATTGGTATCAGCCTGAGTTAGGGCGAGTATGTCAACGAAAATTCACAGCTTGCTACATGCTGAAAAGCGGTTTAAGAAAGAGAAAAGGAGGTGGATTATGAAGAAATATCAGCTGGTGATGAGTACGTTCCTTGTAGGTTCCTTGATCGTAGGAGGTATGTCGGGTTCTGCTTTTGCCCAAGCCACGACTCCGGCCGCTCCGGCCGCGCCTTCCAAGACCCCGGCTACGGCGCCATCAATGGCAGCGACAAGCGCTGGGGAGATTCATGCCAATAAGAAAAGCAAAGTGTACCATCTCTCTACCTGTCCTGGGTACTCGAAAGTCAGCGAAAAGAACCTCATGTCATTCATGACTGAAGACGAGGCGATGAAGGCTGGCTACCACAAGGCAAAAAACTGTAAGTAACGCGATTGCGGTAAGGCCTCGGCTGAGTACGCCATGGGCAGTACGCTGCCCATGGATTTTACCCTCCATCGAACTCCGACGAACTCCGAAGCTCGACGATTGAAAGATTTTTCCCGTTGGCATCAGCTCTTATTCACAGTTGACAGGTATAACCTCTGCGCAGAATAATTACCGACCGAAGAGGAGCACGATGGCGAATCAGACGCCTACGGTCGGTATGGAACGCAAGCTGGCGGCGATCTTTAGCACCGATGTCGCGGGCTACAGCCGCCTCATGGGCGACGACGAAGAGGCCACCATCCGTACCCTCACCGCCTATCGGGCTGTGATCTCCTCTCTCATCCATCAACACCGCGGTCGCGTGGTCGATGCGCCCGGCGATAATCTGTTGGCCGAGTTCGCCAGTGTCGTCGATGCCGTGCGCTGTGCGGTCGAGATTCAACACGAACTTAATGTGAAGAATGCAGAGCTGCCGCCTCACCGGCAGATGCGCTTTCGCATCGGTATCAACCTGGGTGATGTAATCGTCGAGGGCGAGCGGCTTTACGGTAATGGGGTCAACATCGCCGCGCGACTGGAAAGTTTGGCTATTCCTGGTGGCATTTGCATTTCCGGCACGGTGTATGACCACGTCAAGAACAAGCTAACTTTGGGCTATGAAGATCTTGGGCCTCAACAGGTCAAGAACATCACCGAGCTGCTACGAGTGTATAGGGTAGTAATGGAGGAGGAAGCAGAAAATCAAAAATCAAAAAGCAAAGAGCAAAAATTAAAAATTGAAAAGAGAGAAAGTAGGGCGGGCTTTGCCCGCCGAAAAGGAGCGATGGGGGCTGTGGCTGGCATGGTACTTCTCGCGGGAGCAATAGTCACCATCCGTTACCTTTCTCATCCCCCATTCAGTCCTCAGTCCTCGTCACTCGTTACTCAGGAAGCGCAGCTTCCCTTGCCCGACAAACCCTCCCTTGTCGTCCTGCCGTTCGTCAACATGAGCGAAGACCCAAAGCGAGACTATTTCAGTGATGGCATTACTGAAGACTTAACCACGGCCCTCTCACAAATTTCCAGTCTATTCGTGATCGCTCGCAACTCTGCTTTCACTTACAAAGGCAGAGCCGTCAAGGTCCAGGATGTCGGCAAAGAACTGGGCGTGCAGTACGTGCTGGAAGGCAGTGTGCGCCGAGCCAACGATCAGGTGCGGATCACCGCCCAACTAATCGATGCAACGACAGATGCACACCTCTGGGCGCAACGGTATGATCGGCCACTCAAAGACATTTTCGCTCTGCAAGATGAGATTGTGCAGAAGATCGTGACGACGCTAAAGCTGCAGCTCTCGTTACGAGAGCAAGGATACCTAGTGCGTAAGACCACGGACAACCTGGAGGCCTATGACTACTTCTTGCGTGGAACTGAAGACTACTGGCGCTTCACGAAAGAAACGATGGCACAGGCGCGACAGATGTATGAGAAAGCCATTGAGCTCGATCCGCACTATGCGGCAGCCTATGCAAGCCTGGGTAATACTCATAGGGCGGATTGGCTTTGGCAATGGAGTCAGGATCCGCAATCTCTGGAGCGGGCTTTTGCACTGACGCAGCAAGCGATCGCCTTGGATGATTCCCTCTCTATGGCTCACAGGGTGATGGGTCTTGTTTACGCACATAAAGAGCAGTATGAGCGAGCCATCGCTGAGGGCGAGCGAGCAATTACTCTTGCCCCCAATGATGCTGAAGGCTATGCGAACTTGAGTCTCATTTTGAACTTGGCGGGGAGACCGGAGGAAACCATCGGGTTGGTCGAGAAGGCCGTACGCCTCAATCCCCATTATCCGGTCCATTACTTGGTCAACTTAGGCTGGGCCTATACGTTGACAAGGCAGTATGGAGAGGCGATTACAGTTCTCAAGAGAACGATCACCCGCAACCCCAATTTTCTCGCTGCTTACTTGTTTCTGGCTGTTGCCTATAGCGAATCTGGTCGAGAAGAAGAATCCCGAGCAGCAGCGGCAGAAATTCTGCGCATCAGTCCTAATTTCACGCTGGAAGGGTACCAGCAAAGGCTGCACTACAAAGACCCAGTCGTTTTGGAACGCTTTGTGACAGCGTTGCGGAAGGCAGGGCTCAAATAAATGATGAATGTAGAATGTAGAATGATGAATGAAAAAGGAAGAGTGAAGAATGATAAATAAGGGCAGAGGAACAAGTCCTAAATGCGCGAAATTGGGTGGGGTGCGGAGCACGCACCGCTATTTAACGAGCACCTCTCGCAGACGCTCATAGACCGTACGCCGCGGTCCCAGAAAGATGACAGTGATACTCGCTTCATCCAGCTGATAAATAATCCGGTAAAGGGAGACGCGGAGCGACCAGAGACCGGCCAGCTCTTCTTGGAGTGGTTTGCCTTTCACCGGATGACGTGCCAATTCATCGAGCGCCTGACGGATCAAGCGCTTTAAGTCTGGATGCAGATGGCGAAGAAGCTGGTGAGCGGTGGTGGTAAGAAAAATAGGAACGCGTTTCATTCTTTGAAAGCGTCTTCACAGCGAACGACTCGACCAGCTTTCATGTCTTGCAATCCTGCTTTGATGCCGCGCAGCATCTTGGTGTCTGCTAGAATTTCAATGGTTTCTAACAACCCAGCAAAATCCTCGTAGCTGAGCAATACCGCCTTTGGCAGCCCATTCTTGGTGATCACGACATTCTCACGGCTTTCCTCTACTTGGCGGAGTAATTCGAGGAGTTTGGTTTTTGCCGAGGAGATAGGGATATGCTTTTCGATCATCATAAAGGTACTCTAGAAAAAGGTCGGCATTTTGTCCACCCGCGACACTTTCTCTCCTCAACGATTGACGGCCGTAAGGCACCAGCCGGATAATCATTGGCGAGAAAGGGAAAACAATGAAGAAGAGGAGCGGCTAGAGGTTGAAGGTAGAGGACTCGGAAAGGAAAGAATACAAACTGACCAACGAGCGACGAATGTAGTTGTATGCCCGCGAAAGCGGGCATGCTGGGCTTCTCTTCGCCTTCCTATGTCAGCACCTCTTGCGCTTTCAATGCAGCAACCTGTTCCGCAGTGTATCCCAGAACGTCACGCAGTACGTACTCGGTATCTTGCCCGAACATTGGCGCTGGACGACGCACGGAGAGGGGCGTTTTGGAGAGTTGCCAGGGAATGCCGACGTGCTGTTTCTTACCAACTTCAGGATGATCAAGATAGGTAAAAATCGGCCGACTGTTGAGATGTGGATCGGTTGAGAGATCTTTGTTGCTCATCACCGGTGCGGCAGGAACACCCACTGCTTGCAACTGGGCAGTGGCCTCTTCTGGTGAGCGTTGCGTCGTCCATGTCGTGATGATCGCGTCGAGTTCTTCTTCATGTTGCTTGCGAGCTTGGAGTGACGAGAAGCGTGCATCGTTTGCTAGCGTAGGTTGACCGATGACCGTACAGAAGCGTTGCCATTCGGCTTCATTACGAACCGCTAGGCTAACCCAGCGATCGTCTCCCGCACTGCGAAATACACTGTGGGGCGACATATAGAGGTCGTGATTGCCATCGCGTTCCTCTTGTGTGCCATTCATACTGTAATCAAGCAAGCCTTCGGCGACCATCGCGGTCGAGGTCTCCCATTGTGACAAATCGATATACTGACCTTTGCCTGTGCGGGCGCGATACATCAATGCACACAGGACGGCAAACGCACCATGTAGCCCGCCATTCGGATCACCATAAGAAATACCGACGTGCATCGGTCGCCAGCCCTTGTAACCAGTGAGAGAAGACATACCGCTCATTGGCACCTGTGCTGGTCCATAGGAGATATACTCCTTCTCTGGTCCTGTAGTCCCGTAACCTGATAGGGAAATCATAATAATATCCGGCTTAATTTGTTTAAGATTGTCGTAGCCTAAACCGAGCCGATCCATAACCCCGCCAGCGAAGTTCTCGGTAACGATGTCACTCTTGGCGACTAACTGTTTGGCAAGTTCGAGTGCTTCGGGTTTTTTTAAATTGAGCGATAATGAATGCTTGCCCTGATTGTACTGGTTAAAGTAGCCGCTGCTATTCACGCCGGTCGATTTGCCGTTCGGCCAGGGTGGTAGCAATCGCGTGATACACAGGCGTGTTGCGGTTTCAACGCGAATCACTTCAGCGCCAAGGTGCGCGAGCTGCAGTGTACAGAACGGTCCAGCCCAGACCCAGGTGAAGTCGGCAACGCGAATACCTTCAAGCGGTAGTCGTGGCATAATAAAACTCCCATTTCAAATTGTCACTGTCGGTTTCGTCGATTGGATAAAGGATAATGGATAAGGGATAACGGCAAAGAAGAAGAAAAGGAAAATCCTCCTCCTTTATTCCTTCCTCCTTATCTTTCCTTTCCCCTTTATCCTTTATCCTGTCTTAGATGATTCCTTGTTGTTTCAATGTACCAAGCTCACTTTGTGACAATCCCAGCTTCCCATAAATCTCGTTATTATGCTGCCCGAGCAGCGGTGCCGGATGGCGAATCTCCCAGGGGCTCTGAGAAAACTTATAGAGTTCACCCGGATATTGAAGTGGCCCGGTCGCCGGGTGGTCGATAGTGGCAAAGAAGCCGCGCGATTTGAGATGTTCGTTACTAAATAAATCACCCATGGTCGAGGCTGGTGCGATGGGTACACGTCGCGACTGACACTTATGATACAGGTCCATCACAGTTTGATCCTTGACCCAGTCTTGCAGCAGTGGACCGAGGACATCCCAATTCGCTGCACGACTCAGGCGATCGGCAAAGATCTCCTCAGTTGCCCACTCTGGATTGTCCATAATATCGACAAAATTTTTCCACTGATGCTCTTCAACGCAACAGAGAAAGATCCAACCGTCTTTGCACTCTAAAAACTCTAAGGGTTGAATTGGTTTCTGTCCAAGGCGAGAAGAGGGCAAATTCATGTACGGGTAGAACTCAAAGGTCAGTTCAAGAATTGACAGCAGACTCTCTTGTGCAGAAACCTCGACATGTTGCCCCTCACCAGTTGAGAGACGAGAAAAGAGGGCTCCTAAGGAGGCGATACCAGCATTTACCCCAGCTTGGTAGCCAGCTTGCTGACCGAAGGTGCGCAACGGCGGCAGGTCATCAGTGCCGGGGCCACCGCCATTGAGATGGGTAACGCCACCAGCGCTCCACAGCGTGAGGTCGGTTGCCTGATAATCACGGTGCGGACCACTGAGTCCGAACGGAGCAATGGTGGTCATGACCAGCGTGGGATTCACTTTTTCCAAGCGAACATAGTCGAGGCCGACGCTCGCCATCTCGGTAGGATGATAATTGTGGATCAGCAAATCTGCGTCTTTGAGCAGGCGATGAAAAATCTCCTGTCCTGCATTTTGCCGGAGGTCGAGTGTGACCCCACGCTTATTCGTATTCAAATAGAGGAAAAGTCCACTTTTCTCGAGATGCGGAACGTGACCAGGGTAGGGGCCACGTTGGCGCGCCAAATCTCCAGTTGGCTCTTCAATCTTGATTACTGCGGCACCCATGTCAGCCATCAGTTTTGCCGCATAGGCAGCAGAGACTAGGTGGCCACACTCAATGATGCGAATGCCTTCAAGAGCACGGTCTGCCATGTATTCCTCCATAGACGTCGTCTACCGGCTGTGTCATTGCGTGTGATGAACGAAGCCGATATGGGACCGGTTTAGCAGCCTCTTCTCTTGGGGGCTAGAGGCTAGAGAAGAATGAGGAAAGGTAGTCAGTGGGGAAGAAGTAGTCAGTAGCCAGCATGGTTTTTTCCTTTTGGTCACCCGTTTTCTGTTCTTCCTACTGACTACTCTTTTCTTCTGACTACAGAAGTCGGTGGCTGAATTCGGGAGTAGAAGAATGGGCATTCTCGCTCGCTTAGGGTTAGCGATTACGCGGTGGACCGAGCGTTGGGTACCGGATTCATGGGTCATTGCAGTTTTCTTAACACTGATTGTTGCTGGGTTAGCGATCGGCGTTGGCGGAGCATCGGCTGCGATGGCTCTTGAGGCGTGGGGAAAAGGATTATGGGCACTGTTATCGCTCGCCATGCAATTTACGCTGATGATGGTAGTGTCGTATGCGTGTGCGGTATCACCCCCAGTGAAGAAATTATTTGAATGGATGGCCTCGCGCCCTGATCCACAACGCCCACGTCAGGCGATTGTGCTTATGGGGTTCTTCTCGACGATTACTGCCTGGCTCAATTGGGCGTTTAGCTTGGTGGTGTGTGCGGCGTTTCTGCCGTTTATCGTGCAGGCCAATCCACGCGCTGATTTTCGTTTGCTGGTGACATGTGCCTATCTTGGCCTCGGAACTGTGTGGCATACCGGACTTTCCGGCTCGGCTCCGTTGATTATCGCCACGCCTGATAACTTTCTTATTAAATCAGGAGTGCTCCAGGGATTGGTTCCAACTACACACACGATGTTTAGTGCGTTTAATCTTGGTTATGCGTTTGTTGCGGGATCACTCGGGTTGATCCTTGTGGCACTGCTAGTTCCACCTGCAGATCAGACCCTGGTAGTGTCGGAAGAGCAGACCGCACGGTTAATGGCCGTGAACACCTTGAAGGTGAGGCCGACGGAGATGATTCCGGCCGAGCGGTTGGAGTGGTGGCCAGGCTGGTCACTCATTGTTGGTGGAGCCCTGCTCGGAGTTTTTGCTTTGCAAGTACAGAAGGTTGGACTCGGCCAGGCGTGGACAATCGACAACTACAATTTGCTCCTATTAGCGCTGGGATTATTGTTACATTGGTATCCCAAATCCTTTCTCTCTGCCTGTGAAGAAGGCATCAAAAATACCTGGGGTGTCGTCATGCAGTACCCGCTCTATGCCGGGATCTTCGGGCTGATGTCCTATACTGAGTTAGGCAAGGTGTTAACGCACTTTTTTATCCAGGCCAGCTCACCGCGGCTTTTTCCTGTTGTCGTCTATCTTTATTCCGCAGTATTGAATTACTTTATTCCTTCCGGCGGCTCGAAATGGATTGTCGAAGCCTCATATTTGATCCCAGCTGGACAGGCGCTCGGTGTATCTATCCCAACTGTCACAATGAGTTACGCCTATGGCGATATGACTACTAACCTCATCCAGCCCTTTTGGGCAATTCCGATTCTCGCCGTCACTGGTCTGCGCTTCGGCGATATTATGGGTTACTGCTTCATCCTGACCGGCTTGTTGCTAGTGTTTAATATCCTCGCCTTGCTGCTGATTCCGTTACAACTCTGAACGCCGGGTGCCACTGGTGGCTTGCCGCCAGTGCTTCATGTGCCCTCTACTTTGGCGCTGCGGGTGCGGACGGTGCTGGGGTTTTTGTTGCATCCTCGGCTGGTTTTGTTTCCGCTGTCACTGCTTTTGTTGCTTCTGCTGGTGTGGCTGGCGGAGACGAAGCCGTAGTAGCTGGAGCTGCACTTGCAGCAGGTGCTGGCGCGGGTGCAGTTTGTGAAGCTGCTGGTGCTTCTGCAGGCTTATCACTCGTTGTGCCGCTCGTACTGCTTGGCGCAGCCGGAGCTTGTTCCGGTGTCGCTGGCAGCGTCACCGCAGGAGGGGGAGGGGTATCATCAAAAATACTCTGCTTAGTCTGTTTCACTGAGCCGTAGGTCAGCAAGAGCGAAGTCGCCATAAAGACGACTGCTGTGGCTGTCGTCAACCGCGTGAGAAAATTCCCAGCGCCAGAACTGCCAAAGATCGTTTGACTTGAACCGCCAAAGACGGCATTGACATCAGTGCCCTTGCCAGTTTGTAACAAGACGACGACGACAAGAAAGATACACGCCGAAATATGAAGAAGGGTCAGCGCTGTGCTCCACATAGTTGGCGATCTTAGCGGAATTGTACGATACGAGCAAAGGCCTCGGCGTCTAGACTCGCGCCACCGACCAGCGCTCCATCAATATCGGACTCATCCATAAGAGAATCCACGTTGTCCGGCTTGACGCTACCACCATAAAGGATGCGAACGAGCTCAGCAGAGGGACGGTCGCCAAGCTCAGCCAACGTCGAACGGATAAAGGCATGCACCTCTTGCGCTTGCGCTGGTGTCGCGCTCCGTCCGGTACCGATTGCCCACACTGGTTCGTAGGCGAGGATGAGTGAAGAAATAGCTTTTGCGTCTTGCCCTTGTAATGCACTTCGTACTTGACGGGCAATGATCGCCAAGGTTTCTCCATGTTCGCGTTCTTCGAGTGTTTCACCGACACAAACGATCGGGACGAGCGTATCGCGACGAGCAGCTTGGACTTTCTTAGCCACTTGTTCGTCAGTCTCACCGAAATACTGCCGCCTTTCAGAGTGGCCGATAATGACGTGGCTACAGCCCAACTCTTTCAACATTGGACCAGAAACCTCACCGGTAAAGGCTCCTTGCGGTTCCCAATGGAGGTTTTGTGCGGCTAGACGGATAGAAGTTCCAGCTAACAGACGGCTCGCTGTCTCCAACGTACCAAAGGGCGGAGCGACCACGACATCGTGGTCTGCCGGTCGACCAAGATGGGTTTTGAGCGCGGACAGTAAGCGTTCTGCTTCTGCCCGCGTTCCGTGCATTTTCCAATTGCCAGCAATGAGCGAGCGTCGAATCGCCATAGCTTACAGTTTCTGGCCGATATACAAAGCCACGTCACGCATGCGATTAGAGAAGCCCCATTCGTTGTCATACCACGATAAGACTTTGATGAAATTGTTGTCCATCACTTTGGTCAACGCCGAGTCGAAGATTGAGGACGACGGATTACCGTTAAAATCGACCGAGACCAGCTCTTCTTCGCAATACTGGAGCACACCTTTCAGCGGACCCTCAGCCGCAGCCCGCACTGCACCGTTAATCGTTGCTGCGGTCGCCGGTTTTTCTAATTCAGCCACAAGATCAACCACTGACACATTAGCGGTTGGCACGCGGACAGCCATCCCGTCGAGTTTGCCTTTGAGTTGTGGGAGGACTTCTCCAATTGCGCGGGCAGCGCCTGAGCTTGTCGGAATCATCGATTGGGCCGCAGCGCGTGCACGACGGATGTCGGAGTGCGGAAGATCAAGGATGCGCTGGTCGTTGGTGTAGGCGTGCACTGTCGTCATCAGCCCACGTTTGATACCGAAGCTGTCATTGAGGACTTTCGCGACCGGTGCCAGGCAATTTGTGGTGCAGGATGCATTAGAGATAACCGTGTGTTTTGCCGGATCGTAGGCGGTATGATTAACACCATAACAGAGTGTGATATCTGCGCCTTTGGACGGGGCCGAGACCAGCACTTTTTTCGCGCCACCAGTGAGGTGAGCGACGGCTTCGTCTTTGTCAGTAAAGATCCCGCTACATTCGAGCACGAGATCGACGCCGAGCGATTTCCACGGTAGTTTGTTAGGATCGCGTTCTTGCAAGATCTGGATGCGCTTGCCGTTAACGATCAAGGCCTCTTTCTCGGCTTTGACTTCTCCATTGAGGCGACCATGGACAGAGTCATACTGCAACAAATGGGCAAGCGTTTTTGCGTCGGTGATGTCGTTGATGGCAATAAAGTCGAGTTCAGGTTGCTGCAAACTTGCGCGTAACACGTTACGACCAATACGACCAAATCCGTTGATGCCTACTTTTACAGCCATAGCTTCCTCAAGAAAAAAAGATTTCCCCTATATTTTCTGATTGGCCTTTCTCAGTCAAGAGAAAGAATGAAAGAAGAGCATAACAAAATTCTGGCTTCTGGAGAGAACCTCGCTCGGGGTAGCGTACCTCGCACCCTTATGACAGCTTCTCTGATGGCTTCATCGATCGACTCATGTCAGAGTGGTCCCGTGCAGGGTGATATTCCTCCAGAGCAACGGCGCAGTTCGCGGTGGCAAAGGAGAGATATGCAGGACATGTTACGGTCTGGAACACGGACGGACTCACCAACAAGAGAAACAGTTAAGATTGAACAGGGAACCTGTTACGCCTTCTTTGCCTATGATATTGCACTCGCCATCAACCTCGACGACGCAGAGCAGGCGTTGAGCGCAGTAACCCAACGCGGTGGCATCAAACGGCAGCACCCTGCGCCGGCCTACTTTGAGTATCATCCGGCGCCGGTACGAGTGATGCAGGAGATAAGCCCCCTATTACTTGGGGAGGATCACAGCAGTGCTCGTGTAGACATCCTTCTCTATGACTTTGGCGCAGCGTCCGTCCGGTATAGTATTCCGCTGGGTGGTTCTCTTACTGATCTCTGCACACTTAGTGAAAAATTGTATGATAACGAATGGTTGTTGGCTGATTCGCGTCAACGCATGGAAAGGCTGTTGACGGCCATTCCTACTGCCCTCACTAGGCCGAAGGTTGCCGATCTGGTAGAAGATTACGTCGTTTTTCACCTCGAGTCGTTGGTCACCCCATGTTCGGGCGATAGTCTCCGTACAGCGTATGCACCGATCATCGCTCGCATGCTCCGCGCGGAACAACAGGATCTTTCCACACAGGAAGTGCAGGATGCGGTATCGCGCTGTCTCTCGTTCAGCCCTACGGATATGACGATTGTTGATTGGCATGCTGCCTTGGTTGTCGATCATGAGGGGGCGGATGTGTGTGCCGTGCTCGAATTCGCTAACATTGAGCTGTTGGAGATGCGCTTCCTGGACCAGCTGCTCGATGACGCCTTAGCGCGTTCATATGAGACGGTGTCCATGCAGCTGAGAAAATCATTGTGGATTCCTGGCTCCTACCGCGCTAGTTTGTACGAGATCGCCCAGTTTCATATCGACAGCGCTCTACTGTTTGAAGGCGTAAACAACGCTCTTAAGCTCGTCGGTGACCAATACCTGGCGCGAGTCTATCGTGTAGCCTCTGAGCGTTTTCATCTGACGGAGTGGGACTCCAGTATTCTGCGCAAACTGCAGACCCTCGAAAGTCTCTACGAGAAGATCAACGATCAGGCTGCCAGTCACCGTATGGAAATCTTAGAATGGATCATCATTCTTCTCATTGCGATATCCATCGTGTTACCATTCTTTCCCGGCGTGAGTGGACATTAAGCCGAAAAGACAGCCGCCGATGCGCCTCTTTCGTTCCTCGCGTAACACGCATGAATTGACTGACCACTCGTCCTGCATGTATTACTACTAAAGGTACGTGGCGGGGTAGTGGCGTGTGGTGGATGAACGACAATTTCTCTAATGCTGGCGCACGCAGGATGGAAGGACTCTTCAGGCACATTGCTGCCCAAGTGGAAGCACCAGCCCCAACCGCGGATAGTATTATTGATATGGTCACTCACTCTGGACTGGTCGTCCAGATGGTGCTCTATCTGCTGTTGATTTTTTCCATTGTCAGTTGGGGGATCGTTTTCTATAAATTTCTCCAGATCTACAAAGCACGGCGCGAATCTGAGCGGTTCGCGTCAGTCTTTTGGGAAACGAAAAACTTTTCATCTATTCATGGCGCATCACTCGAAATGAAGGAAAGCCCGGTCGCGCAGGTGTTTCGGGCTGGCTATCAAGAATTGATGCGTTTGGTTCGCGCTCCGAAACAAACCACCCCGGCGGAAGGTGAACCCTTGAACACTGAAGAGGGTGGCATCGAGAATATCGAACGGGCGATGCGACGGGCCATACGCTTACAGACCACTCGCCTCGAACGGGGATTGATTTTTCTGGCCACGACGTCCAGTACTGCGCCATTTGTTGGGTTATTTGGCACGGTATGGGGCATTATGGATGCGTTTCGTGGACTGGCGGTGACCAAGACCTCTAGCATCCAGGCGGTTGCTCCTGGGATTGCCGAAGCGCTGATCGCGACCGCGGTCGGATTATCGGCAGCAATTCCGGCGGTTATGGCCTACAATTATTTCAGTCGGCAGATTCGGGTGCTAACTGCGGATATGGAGAACTTCGTCGCTGAATTCCTCAATATCGCTGAACGTCACTTTCTCTAGATCATCGTGTTTGTATGTGTTAGGGGTCGCTGTGGCATTCGACCAACACCAAGAAGATAGTATCTCGCAAATTAACATCACGCCTCTCGTGGACGTGATGCTTGTCTTGCTGGTGATCTTTATGGTGACCGCGCCCATCTTACAACAAGGGGTTGCTGTTGAGTTGCCTCAGGTTGCCACCGGGTCGCTGGACGGACCAGATACTAGTATGGTGATTTCGGTAGGCAAAGACGGAAAAATCCATCTGGATAATCGCATCCTTAATCTTACGGAGTTGCAGCAACAACTGAGCGACAGTATCCAGAAAGTGCCAGAGCAAGCAGTCTATCTGCGTGCAGACAAGGGCGTGCCGTACGGAAAAGTTGTGGAAGTGATGGCGGTCTTACATAACGCCGGAGTCAAGAAACTCGGCATGATGACTGCTCCAATAGAAGAGCAATGAAACTCGTCACTGAACCGTACGAAGAGCCACAGAAAGATCATGGCATTGGCCGCATGATCGTGCTGTCGGCAGTGATACACGTTGTAGTGATTGGTGCACTCCTTGTGACTGGACACTTGCATTTTACTAAGCCGCGGGAGTCGCTAACGACATCCTATGAAGTGAGCCTCGTTGGTCCGAGTGGAACTGGCAAGCGGAGGACCACTGATGATAGAGCGCCTGCTTCCTCGTCGTCGTCTGCCCTAGAGAAGGCGATTGCCCCGCCGACAAAAGGTGAACCACGCGAATCGCTCGCACTAAAACCAGAAGCGCAGGTTAAGCCGCAACCACAGGAAAAACCAAAGCCACCGGAGCAAGCCAAGCCAAAGCTGAAAGAGCCACCAGTAGAAAAACCACGGGAAATAGCGAAGGAAAGCGAACCGCCAAAGCCAAAACCGGCACCGGTAGTACAAGAGAAAGAACCACCGGAGAAAAAAATAGAGGAAGTCAAAACCAAAGAGTCGGCGAAGCCTAAAGTGGAAACGCAGCTGTTCGAGAAGAAGGAGAAGCCCAAAGAAAAACCTCTGCTGGAAAATGAGCGAGTGAAAGTTCAAGACAAGAAGCCTGCGGTACAAAAAGCAGAAGAAAAGCCGAAACCTCAGCCAATGCCGGCCAAGAAACCGCCAGAGCCGGTGAAGACGACCGCCAAGGAAAAGATTAACGAACCTCAGAAGACAGAGAAAGCAGATCTACCACAGAAAAAGCCAAGTATCACAGTGCCGGCGACCGCGAAAGCTCCGACGGCTACCGATGCAGCCCAGGCCCGCGAAGACGAGGAGGCACGCGAGAAGATGATTGCTTCGGCAGTTGACCGAGTTCGCTCTCGGGAAGAGACTGCAAGCCGTGAGCACGATATTGCCAAAGCGATCGATCGTGTGCGACAAGATGCAGGCGGGCGAGAAGAACATGGTAAAGAGATCGAAAGGCAGCCTGCTACCCAAGCACGCCATGAGAAAGAGGATGGCGACGGGCGAGTAGCAACGTCAAAGGTCTATGGACCTGAATTTCTGGCGTATACCGAGAACATCAAACAAAAAGTGAAAGAAGGTTGGATTGTGCCAGATCGCAAACCTGGGCTGACTGCGGTTGTGCAGTTTGGAGTGGAAGTAGGGGGTGAAGTGATAGACGTTGAGTTAGTGCAACCTTCTGGAGATCGCGCTTTTGATCAATCTGCGTTACGTGCGGTGAGAAATGCGAAGCTTCCGCCTCCGCCGGAAATGTATCGTGAAGATTTTGTCACGCAGAAAGTCCATATGACGTTTGGAGGTGAGGAGTGAGACGCGCCGGGTTACGAAACAAGCGGTACGTCGGCGAACGAGGTAATCGATGGCATAGGATGGTAGGCGTATGCGGGTTCGTGTTGCTGCTGGTCACGGCTCCTGTCACTGTGAGTGCGCAAATTAATCTGCAAATTACCAAGGAAGGTGGACAGAGTTTACCCATTGCCATTGCTCCGGTACAGGGTACGAATGGAACTGAAGGATCAGGAGCGGGCAATGAATTTGCTGAAGTCCTGTCGCGTGATCTTGACCTGTCAGGCTATTTTCACGTGATCAGCCGGGGCGCAGAGGCAGGCGCAGGGGAAGGCGTCTTAACGGAAGACATTAATTTTCAAAACTGGTCAGAGCTGGGCGCATTAGCCTTAGTCAAAGGGATAGTATCGTCTGATGGTGATGGCTTTACGGTTGAAGCGCGGCTTTTCGACGTCGCTCTGCGCAAACAGCTTGGGGGCAAACGATATCGCGGAGAGCGGCGTGAGTTGCGTCGCATGGCTCATCGCTTTGCCGATGAAATATTGCTCTTGTTGACGGGAGAGCGCGGACCGTTTGACTCGCGCATCGCCTTTGTTTCGACTCGTGCGGGTGGTCGCGCGAAGGAGCTGTATATGACAGACCTGAGCGGGCGACAAATCACGGCTCTCACGCGCGATCGTAGCCTAAGTCTCGGGCCGAGCTGGGATCCTTCTGCTAATGTGTTGGCCTATTGCTCCTATCGTCATGGTGGACCCTATCCGTATCTTGTCGATGTGCGCACAGGCGAGCAGACAAGATTGTCGTCAACAGTTGGTTATAGTGGCGGACGGTGGTCGCCAGACGGCTTAACCATCGCTGTGAGCCTGGAGCAGGATGGTAATTCGGACCTTTTTCTCCTAACTCCTGAGGGGCGAGTGGTGCGACGGCTCACCGAAGATCCAGGCATTGATGTGTCTCCGACGTGGTCTCCGGATGGCCGTCGCCTCGCGTTTTGCTCAGGTCGGCGCGGTGGACCGCAGATTTATGTGATGGATGTCGGTAGTGGGAACATTCGCCGCCTTACCTTTCGCGGGGATTACAACACCTCGCCTGCATGGTCACCGAAAGGGGATCTGATTGCCTATACCACGCGCTCTGGTGGGTTTCGGGTGATGGTGATGTCAGCAAGTGGAGGAGAGCCGCGCGAGCTTGCGACAGGAGAGGACCCGTCCTGGTCACCAGACGGACGTTATGTCGTGTTCAGCCAGCGTGGGCGCTTAATGGTCGCCCGGAAAGACGGAAACAGCGTGAAAGAATTGACTCGTGGGGGGGGAGATGATACTAGTCCGACTTGGTCACCACGCCTGGAATAGCCAGGAAAAGAAGAAGAAAAGGCAAGAATGATGCGGAGTGTGTGTATGTGGAGCTGGCGAATCCTCGGTGTGTTTTTGCTTGCAGTGTTGGTAAGTGGTTGCCCGAAGCAACAACAGCCATCAAGTGAAAGTGAGCTTGGTGGACCTGGGGGCGCGAGAGGACTTGGGCCTGGTGGAATTCAAGACCGCAACCTTGCGCCTGCTGATCCGGGGGCACGAACGCGTGGACGGATCGAAAGTGAAGGAATTGATCGGAGTACTGGCGGCCCGTTGAGCGATGTCTATTTTGCTTACGATGCATTTGATCTCTCGAGTGAAGCACGAGGGACGTTGCAATCTCACGCTGAATGGCTAAAGAAAAACGGTGGTGCCAAAGTCGAAATCGAAGGCCACTGTGATGAGCGAGGAACTGTCGAGTATAATCTTGCGCTGGGAGCTAAGCGGGCGAAAGCCGCCCGTGATTACTTGGTGAACCTGGGAGTTGATGCCAACCAATTATCAACAATTAGCTATGGTGAGGAACTTCCTACCTGTAAAGAATCGACAGAAAGCTGTTGGCAACAAAATCGCAGGGCACACTTTCTGTTAGTTGGACGTTAATCGTAACCTTACTCTGTGTGACAACGACTATTCTGTGAAAACGATTGCTGCTGTTGGCCCTATAGTGCTCCTGACGATGGTCTGGGTGAGCGGGTGTGCAACTCAAGCAGACCTACAGGCGCAAAACCGAGAGAATGACCAGCTGCGCACGCAGCTTGCTGATAGTCGTGCGACAAACGACGCGATGCGGCGCGAGATAGAGAAAGTACGCGGCGAGATGGAAGAGTTGCGGTATCGTGTAGACCGCGCAGTAAAAACACGTCCTCCTACAGTCGTTGCTAATCCTCAGATACAAAGCTTAGAGGAGCGGGTTGCGACCTTAGAAAGACAACTTGTTGTACGAAAAGAGACTTCTATGCCTCGCCCGGTGCCGCTGACACCGACATCACCGGCGGCAACAGCTACCCCGCCGGCTGAAGCGCCGCAGGTCGCGGCGGTGCCACCATCACCGCCGCCACTTCCTCCCGTTCTTTCTCTTCCGCTTGAGGATGAGATTCTCCTGGCAAAAGAGGCGCCTGAGGTGCAAGAAGATTATCGTAGCGCCTGGCAAGCCCTACATAGCGAGCAGTATGATAAGGCCATTCAGCAGTTCCGCACCTTTCAACGAAAAAACCCGACTTCTGAGCTTGCCGACGACGCCCAATACTGGATCGGAGAGAGTTACTTTACTCGTAGGGACTATAACCGGGCAATTCTTGAGTACAATGATGTCTTGAAATATCGCAAAGGAGACAAAGTCCCAGCTGCACTCCTTCGCCAATCTCAAGCGTTTGTCGAGATCGGCGATAAAACCGATGCGCGTCTTATTCTGCAAAAATTGATTAACGATCACCCGAATTCCAGACAAGCGAAAGAGGCGCGCGAGAAACTCCAGAATCTTGGTCGATAGCTCGTACGTTTCTCAGCACCTTGCTTGCATATGTAGGGACTATGGAGGTTATTCGCCACATCACCTCCCACCGTCGTTTTCCTCACCCGATCGTCAGCCTCGGGAATTTTGACGGCGTACACCTTGGTCATCGGGCGATTCTGACCAAGGCAGTTACTGAAGCAAACGCGCGACAAGGGACGGCACTTGCCCTGACGTTTCATCCTCATCCGTTGACGGTATTGCGACCAAACTCTCCGTTGCCGCTCATCCTGAGTTTGCGCGAAAAGCTGTTGCAGTTTCGCGCCCTAGAGATTCACGGAGTGATTCTCCAGCGCTTCTCGCAGACCTTCGCGCAGCTCACTGCTGAGGAGTTTGTCCGACATTATCTCGTTGATCTCATTGGGGTGAAGAAAGTGATTGTCGGCCACAATGTCAGCTTCGGTCACCGACGCTTGGGAAGTGCGGAGACACTCGTCCAACTCGGAAAACAGTGTGGATTTGCTGTCGAAGTGATTGGCCCTGTGATGGTTGAAGGGCACGAGGTCAGCAGCTCGGCAGTTCGAACGTTGCTTGGAGCCGGCAACGTGCGCGAAGTCACAAAGCTGTTAGGTCGCCCTTACGGTGTCAGTGGACGAGTCGAAAAAGGGTTTCAGCGTGGACGAACCATCGGCTTTCCTACAGCGAATCTGCGTCCACGCACCGATCTTTTGTTGCCAAATGGCGTTTATGCAGTTACAGTTGACCTTGATGGGAAGACCTCTGTGTCTGGCGTTGCCAATGTTGGTATGAACCCGACCTTTGGCAACAACCGACGCACCATAGAAGCGCATCTTTTTGACTTTTCGGCTGACTTGTATGGCAAGCGGTTGCGGGTCAATTTCATCGAACATATCCGAGCAGAGCGTAAGTTTCCCTCGGTCCCAGAGCTGGTCCGGCAGATTCAAGAAGACGCCAACCGTGCACGTGTCGTGCTGGCAAACTAACGAGTACTCCCGGCGATAAAATCGCCGGGCTACATGACAATGCCTCGTGAACGGGGCTGAAGAGCCGGATTTATCCGGCGTCTATTTGTAGCACGGGCATCAATGCCCGCGTGTAAAAAATGTTTCGCTCTTGGTCGTCATGCAACAATTTGTGATTCCCTCACAGTTGACCGGTCAACGTCTGGATCGTGCGCTGGCGGAATTGCTGTCGGCTACACGTTCTCATGTCAAAATGCTTATCGAGCATAAGTGTATCCGAGTAGATGGAGTGATGCCGAAGGCAGGCTACATTCTGCACGAAGGAAATCATGTCGAAATTCTGCCATTCGCAGAACCTCCTGCTGCTGCGGTGGCGCAGGATATTCCTCTCGACGTGATCTACGAGGATGAGTTTCTTGCGGCAATCAATAAACCAGCCGGGATGGTAGTCCATCCGGCGCCGGGACAATGGTCTGGAACCGTAGTGAATGCGTTACTTGCTCGATGGGGGTGGAAAACCGCACCGGGATCATTTCGTCCGGGGATCGTTCATCGTTTGGACAAGGATACTTCTGGGGTGCTGTTGATCGCCAAAGACATAAAAACCCAGGAGACCTTAGCGCGGCAGTTTAAGGAGCGACAGGTATACAAAACCTATGTCGCTGTGGTGTGGGGACATCCACGGCCACAAACCGGGACTATCGCTCTGCCCATTGGCCGGCATCTTGTTGACCGCAAGAAAATGGCGGTGCAGGTTCGCAGTGGCCGGGCTGCAGTTACGCATTACCGGGTTGTGCAAGAAGTTCCCGGCCTCTCGCTCGTGCAGTTGTTACTTGAGACTGGACGTACTCATCAACTACGAGTACATCTTGCCGCGATCGGGCATCCAATTGTTGGTGACACTGTGTATGGCTCTCGGAATTCCTCTTGGCAGGTGCCGCCAGCAGTACTGTCCTTTCCCCGCCAGGCATTACACGCAGTGAACATCAAGTTTCGTCACCCGGTGTTGCAAACACCGGTCATGATTCACGCTCCTTATCCAGCGGATTTTGCTGGCCTGCTTACCGTGTTTGGCACGAAGGGACAAGCAGAAGCAAAGGAAGCTCAACAGAGCCTTGTCATTGACAGTCGGAGAGGAATTTAGTAACGTAAAACACGATCTCGTAGCACTTGACTCGAAAGAATTCTCTCACCACTTTTTCCTTTCTCAGCAGCGTATTGAGCGCTTTCTAGTCGTCTTTAGCACTCGGCTATTATCGCCCAATGTCGCTGCCTCATAGCAAGGCCTCTTCAGAGTGGAGAGGTAAACTCCAAGATCGTGTTCAAGTGCACAGCGCAAAGGGAGGAATACCTGCATGGGTCGAACGTCCACAAAAGCGGAGACTGGCGAGCCACGAGAAATCCGGGTCGATGTGGTCGAAGAAGAAGATGGTCTCAATCTCAAAGCCTTGAAAGAAAAGAAAATCAGCGAGCTTGCGCAAATTGCCCGTGACTTTAACGTGGATGGAGCCTCAAGTCTCCGCAAGCAAGATCTGATCTTCGCTATTCTTCAGGCACAAGCCGAACGCAGCGGATTCATTTATGGCGAGGGGGTGTTAGAGATTCTCTCTGACGGGTTCGGTTTCCTGCGATCGCCAGATTACAATTATCTCCCTGGACCGGATGACATTTACGTGTCGCCCAGCCAAATTCGTCGTTTTAATCTCCGTACTGGGGATGTGGTTGCTGGGCAGATTCGCCCGCCCAAAGAAGGTGAGCGTTATTTTGCGCTCCTCAAAGTCGAAGCAACGAACTACGAGGAGCCTGAGAAAGCGCGAGAAAAAATTCTCTTCGATAACTTGACGCCGTTATATCCACAGGAGCATCTCAAGTTAGAGCATGGCCCTGAGGAGTACACTGCGCGGATTATTGACTTGCTCACCCCAATTGGCAAAGGGCAACGCGGACTCATTGTTGCCGCACCGCGCACCGGAAAAACTATGATGCTCCAGAGCATCGCCCATGGCATCGCGCAAAATCATAAAGAAGTGATTCTTATCGTCCTGTTAATCGACGAGCGGCCAGAAGAAGTGACAGACATGCAGCGTAGTGTGCGTGCAGAAGTTGTTAGTTCAACATTCGATGAACCGGCGACGCGTCACGTGCAAGTAGCTGAGATGGTAATTGAAAAGGCGAAGCGATTAGTCGAGCATGGAAGAGATGTCGTCATTCTACTGGATAGTATTACCCGTCTTGCACGGGCGTATAATGCAGTCGTGCCGCCGAGTGGTAAGCTTCTCTCTGGTGGTGTTGATGCCAATGCTCTACGCGGACCGAAAAAATTCTTTGGGGCGGCTCGTAATATCGAAGATGGTGGAAGTCTCACTATTCTTGGCACAGCACTGATCGATACCGGTAGCCGGATGGATGAAGTGATTTTTGAAGAGTTCAAAGGAACTGGCAATATGGAAATCCATCTGGACCGACGATTAATGGACAAGCGTATTTTCCCGGCGCTTGATATTAATCGTTCAGGGACCCGCAAAGAAGAGCTCCTGCTTCCCCGTGAGGTGATTAACCGGGTGTGGATTCTACGCAAGCTGCTCTCGCAGTTAAACACGGTTGAGGCCATGGAATTTCTTATCGATAAAATGCAAGGAACGAAAAATAACCAGGAATTCCTTGAGTCGATGAACCAATAACCGCGCCTGTGCGTTGCAAAGGCTACCCCCTTTTGCTACAAAAATCGCCCAGTTGCTCCGCAGCGCAGCAATAGCGCTAGATTAAGAGAAAGGCAGAATTCATGGCCGAGGTGACGATCAAGCAACTCCTTGAGGCTGGAGTCCATTTTGGACACCAGACCAGCCGTTGGGACCCGAAGATGAAACCCTACATCTTTGGGGCACGCAATGGTATTCATATTATCGATTTGCAACAGACAGTAGGCATGTTGCGTGAGGTCTGCTCGTTTGTGCGTGACCTCGCGTCGCAGGGTGGACAATTTCTTTTCGTCGGTACCAAAAAGCAAGCGCAAGAAGTTGTGCGCGAAGAGGCCGATCGCTGTGGAATGTTCTTCGTCAACGACCGCTGGCCGGGCGGGATGCTGACGAACTTCCAAACTATCCGCAAATCGATCGAGCGCTTAAAAAAACTCGAAGAGATGCTGGAAAATCCGGCGGTGGCCGACGCACTCACAAAACGTGAAATCCTGGGCATGAGCCGCGAACGCGATAAACTCATGGCCGCGCTGGGTGGCATCAAGAACATGCGCAAGCTCCCGGATGCACTGTTTGTGATAGATACCAAGAAGGAAGAAATCGCGGTCAAAGAGGCGAATAAGCTGGGAATTCCAGTGGTTGCGCCCGTTGATACGAACTGTGACCCAGATGCCGTCTCACATAAAGTTCCAGGGAACGATGATGCAATTCGCGCGATTCGCCTCTTTACCAATGTGATTGCCGAGGCGGTGCTGGAAGGAAAAACGACCTATGACGAACGGCAGCAAGGAGAAGGGGGCAAGGAAGCGCAGGTCGAAGTCCGTGCGCCGGAAGGAGAAGCAGCCGCCGTCGGCGAGCAAGGAGGTGCGGCATGAGTACGAAATCCGTCTCTATGGCCCAAGTGAAAGAATTGCGAGAGCGGACCGGCGCTGGTGTGGTCGATTGTCAGAAAGCGCTCACTGAGAGCGGCGGGAGTGTCGAGAAGGCGATCGATTATCTACGCGAAAAAGGCCTAGCCGCGGCAGCAAAGAGAGCTGGCCGCGTGGCTGCACAAGGAGTCGTGGGGTCGTACATTCATGGTGGTGGAAAAATCGGCGTACTGGTGGAAGTCAATTGCGAGACCGATTTTGTCGCACGCACCGAAGAGTTCCAGAAGCTGGTAAAGGACGTTGCTATGCAGGTTGCGGCGGCAAATCCCCGCTACGTCCGGCGCGATGAAGTTCCGGATGCTGAAAAAGAACGTGAGCGCGAGATTTACCGGGTACAAACGCTACAGTCGGGAAAACCCGCGGCGGTCATCGACCGTATTGTCGAAGGTAAGTTGGAAAAATTCTACAGCGATACGTGCTTATTAGAGCAGCCTTTTATCCGTGAGCCTGGGAAGACCGTAGAACAGCTGATTAAAGAAGTCGTCGCCCGCACTGGCGAAAACGTTGTCGTGCGCCGCTTCGCACGCTTTCAGATCGGAGAAGGGGACGGCACTGCCGGACAAACGGAATGACTACTGCGACACCTCGTTATCGACGCATCTTGTTAAAGATCGGTGGTGAAGCGCTTGCCGGTGACTTCGGATACGGCATTGAAGAGGACATGCTTACGCGCGTCGCGCACGAGGTGAAGGAGGTCCATGATTCTGGCTGTGAAGTGGCCATCGTTGTAGGCGGAGGAAACATTTTCCGCGGCGTGGCGGCCAGCGCCAAAGGAATGGGGCGTGCAACTGGCGACTACATGGGCATGTTAGCCACGGTCATCAATAGCCTGGCGATGCAAGAAGCCTTGGAGACCCTAGGCACTCCCACGCGCGTGATGTCCGCGTTGACGATTACCCAAGTTGCAGAGCCCTATATTCGTCGTCGCGCTACGCGTCACTTAGAGAAACGGCGTGTGGTAATTTTCGCTGCTGGAACAGGAAATCCGTATTTTACCACTGATACCGCAGCAAGTTTGCGGGCGATGGAAATCGAGGCGGAAATCATTTTCAAGGCGACGAAAGTCGATGGCATCTACGACGCGGATCCAGTGAAGGTGCCGAACGCGACGCGGTATCAGAAGCTCACTTACATTGAGGTTTTACAACAGAATTTGAAGGTGATGGATTCGACAGCTATTTCCCTGTGTATGGATAACCAACTGCCGATTTTAGTCTTTAGCTTGCTTGAGCCAGGCAATATCAAACGAGCGGTGTTTGGGGAGGCAGTGGGAACCTTGGTGCATGGAGGTCGATTATGAATGCCCAGGTAGTCGATACAGTAAAAAAAGAGATGGAGCAGACGCTTGAGGGATTACGGAAGGAACTGACAAAGGTCCGTACTGGCAGAGCATCGACTGCTCTCATTGAGGGGATCTTGGTGGATTACTACGGGACAAAATCCCCCTTAAACCAAGTCGCAGCGCTGTCAGCACCCGAACCGCGCCTGTTGGTTGTGCAGCCATACGATAAGAGTATTTTCACCATTGTTGAAAAGGCGATCTACCAGTCTGATCTTGGATTGACACCGGTGAATGATGGGAAAGTGATTCGGGTTCCTATTCCAGAACTCACCGAAGAGCGACGCAAAGAATTAGTCCGCCATATCAAAAAAGTCGGCGAAGATTACCGCGTGTCGGCGCGTAACCATCGGCGAGATGCCAACGAGCGCATCAAGAAATTGCAGAAGGATAAGCAAATCACCGAAGATGACGTGCGCGCGACCCAGGAACGAGTGCAGAAGTTGACCGATGAATACATCGATAAAATCGATAAAGTCCTCAAAGCCAAAGAAGACGAACTAATGGCGGTGTAAGTTTCATCGCCTTTTTCTACACAAGATCCTTTCCGTGGCTGGATCTCTTTCTCACCCTCACTACGATAACGGTCCTGAAAAAGACCGTCTGCCGCGACACGTCGCTATCATCATGGATGGGAACGGACGCTGGGCCCAGCGCCGTAGTCTTGGTCGCGTCGAAGGTCATAAACGCGGACGAGAGGCGGTCAAGGCCGTAGTCGATACTTGTGGAGAAATAGGCATCGCGTATGTCACCCTGTATGCCTTCTCGACGGAGAATTGGCAGCGCCCCTCAACCGAAGTGCGTGCCTTGATGTCACTGTTGCAGCGGTATTTGCGCAGTGAGCTGCCGCAGATGATGAAAAAGAACGTGCGCCTCCGCGCCGTTGGCGACCTCGAGCGTCTGCCCCCAAAGGTACGCGAGTCACTGGATGCGGTTATGGCCGCGACCCGTGAGAATACCGGGCTGACTGTGATTCTGGCGCTCAGTTACGGGGCGCGTGAAGAAATTGTCCAAGCCACCCGTACGCTTGCACTTGCGGTGCAGCGAGGGGAGATCAATCCACACGACATCACTGAGCGGCATTTTGTGCAGGCGCTGTGGACCGCTGATATTCCTGACCCGGATTTACTCATCCGTACGAGCGGAGAGCTTCGTCTCAGTAATTTTCTCCTGTGGCAATTGGCTTACACAGAACTGTATGTGACAGAGACGTTATGGCCGGATTTTACTCGTGACGAATTCCTCCGCGCGCTGGCCAATTACCAGAACCGGGAGCGCCGTTTCGGCCGTACGACGGAACAGCAATCGGCAGCAGAGCCGCGCCGCGCCACGCGTTAAGGAATTTTGTGCTGCGTGCCCGACTTCTTACAGCTGCGGTCGCCTTACCCTTGTTGATCGCGCTTGTTGGCTGGGGACCGCCGTGGCTTCTTGCGGTGGTAATCGTGACGCTCGTGACCATTGGTTTATGGGAATACTTCTCGCTGGTGCGGCCACTCCTATCGTTGCCTTCGGCGGTTGGCATGAGCTGGGGAGTGACAGTAGCGGCGAGCATGGCTATGTTTTCACTGCCTGTGAGTGTTTTCGTTCTCGTCAGCGGCTTGTTTGCGACGTTTGCGTTAGCGTTGTGGGACCGCCAGCCTGAGCATGGCCTCGTGGATGTGAGCCTCACGCTCTTGGGCGTTGTCTACGTGGGGTTCTTGTTCCCCCATGTACTGTGGTTGCGTGAAGTGGCAAATGGACACGCATGGGTGTTCTTCCTTTTCATAGTGGTGATGCTAGGAGATTCGGCCGCTTATGGGGTAGGGAGAATATGGGGAACTCATAAACTCCTTCCGCATATTAGCCCAGGCAAAACGATTGAAGGTAGCGTTGGGGCGGTGTTCGGCAATGTTATGGTGGCAATCGGGAGTCGGTTGTGGCTTCTTCCGGATCGCTCTTTTGGGGAATTGTTGTTGTTAGCAATCGGAATCGGAACCATTGCACAGATCGGTGATCTATGTGAATCTGCTCTTAAACGGGCGTGTGGAGCGAAAGACTCCGGCCAGATTTTTCCAGGTCATGGTGGCGTTCTTGATCGGGTAGATAGTTTGCTTTTTCCCTCGGCCATGCTCTATTACTATGCTACACTGAGACCGTAAGCACCCTGCGGCTCAAAGAAGTGAAGGAAACCTATGGACCCAATCATCATCCTGCAAGTTATCGTAGTTTTCGGATTAATCATTTTTGTGCACGAACTCGGCCATTTCCTCGCCGCTAAAACGGTTGGGGTCGGGGTTGAGCGGTTCTCGCTTGGGTTCGGACCGAAAATCTTTGGCAAACAAATAGGTGAAACCGAATATCAACTCAGTGCCGTACCGCTCGGTGGCTATGTCAAAATGGTTGGCGAGGAACAAGGAGAGGAGATCAGTGCTCCTCTTGATATTGAAAAATCATTTTCCCATAAATCTCTCCCGCGGCGATTTCTTATCGTCTTTGCCGGTCCATTTTCTAATATTGTCTGGGCCTTCATCACTTTTGTCGTGTTGTTTATCAGCTTCGGTCTGCATGTGCCGCTCGATCTTCCGCGTATTGGTGGAACTGTGCCGAACCTGCCAGCGGCGAAAGCCGGCCTCGAGAAAGGGGACGAAGTGCTCAGTGTGGCCGGAGCACCAGTGACAACTTGGAAAGACTTGGCTGATAAGATTCAGCAAAGCCAAGGACACGCGGTAACACTATCTGTGAAAAAAAGTGACGGCAGCACGGTTGACCTTACGGTCACGCCAGAATCGCGAGAGGACCTCACAACTGGCGCCTCACGCTACGCGATCGGTATTACGGCAGATACCAAAGTCGAATCCGTTTCCTTCGGTCGGGCGCTTAGTGTTGCAGCACAGGAAACCTGGGCCTGGACGAAGTTGATTTTTCAGAATCTGCTGATGCTCGTGACTGGCCATGTATCGGCCAAAGAGCTAGGGGGACCAATCCTGATTGCGCAAGAGGCCGGACGGCAAGCGAAACTTGGACTTGACTATCTCTTGCGATTTGCGGCCATTATCAACGTCAATCTTGCCGTGTTTAATTTGTTACCGATTCCGATTCTTGATGGTGGACATCTGCTGTTTTTCACTATCGAGGGACTCCTCGGTCGTCCACCGAGCATGCGTTCGCGGGAGATGGCGTTGCGCTTTGGTTTCCTTGTCATTATTACGCTCATCGTCTTCGTGATGTATAACGACATCGCACGGCTTGTGATGGGGTGAAATAGGTAGACAGGAGGGGAATCAATGAAGAATTAAGAATGCAAAATTAAGAATTGAAAAGGTAAAATAGGACGAAAGATTTCCTCACTGTTTTTCCATTTTTCATTCTTAACTCTTAATTTTTAATTTGCTTCGCCACGCTGACTACTGGTTATTGTCTTCTATGTTTATTCTCGGTATCGACACTGCCACGCAAATCGCTAGTGTCGGGATCACACATGGTGAGGAAGTCTTGGCAGAGGCTTCGAATCGTGCAACCTCGAACCACACCGAAACGCTCTTACCACTGATTACCGCCGTCCTTGCTCAAGCGCGGGTCTCGTTGCCAAACATTGAAGGGATTGGTGTTTCTATCGGTCCAGGATCATTTACGGGTTTGCGCATCGCTCTAGGAACAGTGAAGGGGTTAGCATATGCGGCAGGGCAGCGAGTTGTTGGAGTTCCTACTCTTGAGGCACTTGCCCACACAGTGAGTGATTGGGACGGACCAATCTGCCCGATTCTCGACGCACGCAAACGCGAGGTATATGCGGCCATGTTCCAACGCAGCCGTAATGGTGAACTTGCGACCGTGTGGCCAGCGCGGGTCGCGCCCATAGCATCGGTGTTGGCACAGATCACCACCTCGTGCGTGGTTCTGGGTGATGGAGTCGAGACGTACGGTGCCGTAATCCGAGCGTATTGCGGTGATCAGGCACAGCTGTTGGCATTTTCGACGTATCATCCGCGCGGAGCTATCGTTGCCAAGTTAGCCTGGAGACGATTGTCTCGTGGTGATGCTGATGACATCGCAACCCTTGTTCCGTCGTACGTGCGGCCACCTGAGGCTGTACTCAAGCGAGTGACATAGTCCTGATTGACATTTCCCGTTCCGCGTTTATTTCCTGGACTCAACGGTCATATTAAAATCCGTACGCCAGGAATCCTGCCCAATACCGTTACGCGAGAAAGCTTACCCGTTGGCATTCGCGTGCTCCGCAATCCGATGATTTATAACATGCTACTCCGCGTGAGACTTGTGACCGATGCGGAGAGTGGTATTCCGCAGATGATTCGTTTAGTTCGCCAAGCTACGGGGCAAGACCTCACTTTCCGATATGAAGGAAACGAATTCGTGTTGCTGTTGCCGAGGAAAGCTTGGACAGCAAACTGAGTGACTGCCGACTTTGAAACCGGGCAGTTCCCCACGCTGGGCCAATGAGTAGACGGTTTTCTCTGCGATTTTGAGAAATGCAGTGACTTCCTTGAGCGTCAAGATCTCATCCGTGACAAGGCTCTCCGCCGAGAGCCCTTAGCAAAGAACGCCAACGGATTCCAGTCTTAAGCATTGTGGACGGTTACCCACAAACCATGTCGGGGACGAAGCGTGGCAGCGAGAGCGTCTGGTTCGACCCCTCGCTTTGGTACTAGCTGTAAGCGATAACGCTGGAGTACCATTGCAACAACCAACTGACACCCTTCGGGCAGGCACTCACCTCAGGGAGGCGATCTAATACCTCACTGACAGACTGAAAAGTTGTTAACCCGAAATTGGTTTTTCCTCGCCCTGTGAAGAGGACAGCTAGCAGGTGATTGTCATCGGTATCGATCGTCGTGCTGACAATACTGCCAGAAAAACTTCCACTGAATTGCTACTCCCCAGCTTCGACGCAGGAAGCACTATAAAGTGTACAAGCTGTGAACACGACAACAAGCCCCAGCCCGTGAGTCTTCATACTATTCTCCTTCGCAGCGTTTCGTTGCGTTTGCGTTCGCAACCCTCAGCGTTTGCTCAAGAAATCGAGTACGAGGTGGTTGAACTCGTCCGGCTTTTCCATCCGTGGCAGGTGGCCAGCGTGAGGAATAAAAATCTTTTTCGCGGACGCAATTTTTGTCGCCAAAGTATCCAAGACCGCGAGATTTTCTTGATCCTCAACAATTTCGCCGGATCGCCGCAGTTGATAGAGCTGTTCGTCCAGTTTACAGTCAGCAAACACGTAGACCATTGCCAGCTCCTCAAACACCGAACATGGGGTGTTCCGAAACACCGCTATCACAACAAAGCTCAGCACAGGATCGTTCCGTGCAGAACTTTGATCTTCACACGTATCGTTCTTCCCCTAAATGAACCCATACCGCTCCATTTTCTTGAGCAGGCCCTGACGCGATAAGCCGAGGGCTTCAGCAGCGTGGGTACGATTGCCGTGATATTTCGCTAGCACCTGTTCAATTTCGTGCCGTTCCAACGCCTCCACTTTTTCCATGAGAGTGCCTGGTGTCTCTTTCTCCGTCGCTTGAGAGAGAGGTGTAGCTTGCATACCGGATAAGTCACTCGCTTCAATACTCTGCCGCTCTCCGACCAACACAGAAGTACGTTGCATTTCGTGGCGTAGCTCTCGTAAATTCCCTGGCCAGGAACGCCGTAACAATGCCTCAATCGCTGATGAACTCAAAGTGCGTGGTCGTCCATTCACAGTAAGTGCAGTCGATTGATTTAAGAAGAACACCGACAACAGGGGAATGTCACTGGCTCGTTCTCGCAACGGCGGCAACACAATTTCTGCTCCCTTGATACGCCAGTATAAATCCTCGCGAAACTGTCCTGCTCGTTGCAGAGCTGAGAGGTCTTGGTTGGTTGCGGCCAGAATGCGCACATCCGCCATGTGCGGACGGTCTGCTCCAACCGAAAAAATTTCCCCCGATTCCAGCGCTCGTAAGAGTTTGACCTGCATTGCCAACGGTAAATCGCCAATTTCATCGAGAAAGAGCGTGCCGCCATCGGCCTGACCGAAAACACCAGGATGATCTTTAATCGCGCCAGTAAAAGAATCGCGCTTGTGGCCGAACAGCGTGGACTCGAAGAGGTTCTCTGGAATCGCCCCGCAGTTGACAGCCAGGAATGGTGCGGCGCTGCGCGTACTCTTCTGGTGGATGAAGCGAGCCAGCATTTCTTTTCCGGTGCCATTCTCGCCCAGGATCATCACCGGCAGTGTCGTGGGTGCAACGCGGCTTGCCAACTCCAGCGCGGCGCGGAACTTCGGGCTCTCGCCGATCATGGCATCGCCGGGACGGGCCTCAATCAAGGACTGTCGCAACGCCGCAATTTGCTGTTCCAGGAGAAACCGTTGCTGTGCGCGTTGGACAACCGTCAACAAGACATCGGGGTCTGCCGGCTTGGTAATGAAGTCATACGCTCCCTCTTTAATCGCCTGCAGCATGACGTGCGTGTCTCCGGCGCCAGACACAACGATCACCTTGGTCTCAGGCCGCTGAGACCAAGGTTTTGAGTTGCGTGAGGCCGCCTTGGGTCGTCCCGTCCGGTGGCAACATCAAATCGAGCAACACTACCGCATATGTTCCTTGCGTAAGCGCGGCACTGGCCGAGGAGCGATCATCGGCTTGATCAACGCTATATCCCTGCCCGCGCAGGAGCCCGGCATACACACTGCGAAACGCGGCATCGTCATCAATCAGTAAGACCGTCGCCTCTTTCGTCGTTGCCATACATTACTCGTGTACAATCTTTTGCGTCGTGGGCAAGCGGATCAAAAAACTCGCACCGCCGAGGGTTGAGGTTCCAGCTGCGATCATTCCCTGATGCCGTTCGACGATCCCTTTGGCAATTGCCAGGCCAAGGCCGGTGCCACTCCGTTTCCCCTTGCGCTTACGCCCTGTCACAAATGGTTCAAAAATGCGATCACGTAATGCGTCTGGAATCCCCGCACTACTATCTTCAATATACATCTTTACGCCCTCTCTTTTTTTCTCCAGGTGTACCCGACAGATTTGCTTTTCACTGCCGCACAAGGCTTGGAGGGCATTCTCAAACAGAATGACAAACACTTGCAACATCTGCCCCTGGTCAGCTTCGACCATCAACGGCTCCAACTCCTCCAGCCCGTGCCACTGCACCCCTGTGGCTTCCACCGACAGCGCGTTGATCGCGGTCGACTGTGCCAGCTTGATAGTCGCTGCCAGGTCAATCACCCGCAGTTCTAGTGGGCGTGGACGCCCGTATCGCAACAAGTCATCCACAAAGGTCCGCGCATTTTCAACTTGCGCACGAATGGCAGTGCAGACTTCTGCATTTGCCCCCTGACTTTCGAGGAGCCGCAGATTGGCGGCAATCACTCCCAGCGGATTACGGATCTCGTGGGCAACGGCGGAGGTGAAGATTCCCAGCTCTGCTAACCGCCGTGCGTGATCCGCCCGTTGCTCTTGCCGTGCGAGTTCTGTTGCGAGATCTCGTGCTGCGGCATAGCTAGTCAGCAAGCGACGACTAACAAGTTGTTGGATGTGAAATCGTAATGGCTCAAACGCTAACGCGGCCATAAATAAGAGAAACAGCGCGCCCAGGCGATATTGGCCGAGTAACGGCTCGGCTCCATGACTCCTGAGGGTCATCATGCCAAAGAGAAACCCCGCCGAGAGCAATGCCGTCATTGCTGCATACAACAAACTCCGCTCTAAGAGGCGTCGCCCTGCCTCGTGTTGGACATGCTGGAGCAAGGTGGCTAGTAGCAGCAACGATCCCAGGACCATAAACATGGGATAGGGCACCACAAGACCATGGCTCAGAGCTACTGCATTCAGCCATGCACCAACGAACCCGACGACTCCAGCAATTGCGAGCGTGCGCAGTTGACGTTTCATCAGCCCGTCGGCGTTAGGATACACCTGCGCGATCTGCCACAAAGGAAGCGCGGTTGCACTGACGGCTAAGCCCATCGTCGGCCAAAATGCAGGACCAGCCTCCAGCGAGGCTGGAGCATACAAGAGTCCTGGCCACACCAGGCCAGTACTGGTAATGACAGCAGCCGCAATATAGGCCAGCCAAACAAGCGTGTAATTCTGTTGTTTGGTGAAGTCATAAGCCGCGTGAATAAACGAGGCCGAAACAAACGCCCCAACCTGTGCCAGATGTTTGGCAATTCCCGTCACCTCTGGCAGGGCAAATAGCAGGAGAGAGCCGCTCCAGACAGAGATCGATGCACAGTACACGGTCAACCCTAACATCGAGCGGCCATACAGCAGCGCCGAGAAAGACAGGAGCAGCGAGACTGACAGGACCGGAATCAGACTATAGGCATAGAGTGGAGTCATATATAGGGAAAACACCAAGGTATGGATTGCGACATTGTATTCCTTCCCCCTACTAAGGGGGAAGGCAAAGATGGGGGTCTCTGCAGTGCGGATTGTGGATTGGTGAATGTGGAATGAAGATGCAGCCCTTCTGCTATTCCGCATTCCGCAATCGTCATTCCACACTCTCCCATTACCCCCTTCCTGACCCCTTCGCCAAGCCCAGGACAGGCTTTCCCCCTGACTGGGGGAAGGAACCTCTCAGTGGGCTTTCTTTGGCTGTTTCTAGAGAGTTTCTCACACTTCGTTCATTTCCAACACTGCGGTTGCCAGCCCTTCCACATTCCCAGCTACCTCCTTCAACATACTAGAGAGCCTCGTCTCCGGCTGATCGGCAAACCGGAGCAGCAGCACTTGGGAGCTGATCTCTTCAAGCTTCACAAGCGCACGCTCCAACTCGTCGCGCGTCCGATCTCGCATGGCTTGCAATCGTTCGATGTTCCGTCGTCGCGCCTGCAAACTTCGCACTCTCGGTTCTCCATCATCATAGCCTTTGTTGTGTAAATCATTGAGAGCGGCATCAACCTGCGTCGTGTCGAATTCTCGCGAGTGGAGCAACTCTTCCATTTCTTGCAGGCGATGCTCAGCTGCATCGAGCGAGTGCACCATCGTGTCTATCTGCATCAGTTGCGGTCTAATCACTTCCTCAGCGAGACCATCGAGACGCTCAATCGCCTGCACCAGGCGCTGTTGAGTCTCGTGCAGGCGGGAATCCTTCCCTTCGAGGCGAGGTTCGACATTTGGACGGCGGTGAGGAAACGGAGACCGCTTGCCCGAAGAGCAGCGGCGCAAAAAATGGCCACAGGATCGTCCACGTCATAAGATTAAACATCACTGAGACACTCAGTGTGTGACTGCGAGTGATCCACATCGCTGTTGCTACGACGATGCCGATGACGAGATAGATCAGGAATGTCCCGACGATACCCATAGTGATCTCCTACTTTAGAAGAGTGCAGCCAGCCCTTCACCGATGCGATACAGCGCGACCGGACACACAACAGCATATACCGCTCCCCAAGCCATCACTAAGCGTGAGAGAAAACATGGCCGGCTGTGGGCAACCGGCAGCACCTGGCTAAGCCGCTCAAAACTCTTGTAGAGCGATGACAGTCCGACGAGCCCTACGATGAAGGGAGGCAGGAATGCCCAGCACAATCAACTCTTGCCCACCAGTGATAACACCAGCAACAGCAGCAAGAACGATCGCGGCATAGACCAGGAGTACACCAAGAAGAAGCACTGACGTCCGTGCCTGTATCCGCAGGGCCTGCGTTGTAATCAGACGAAGAGACGCGTCAAGTCCCGACAACTGCGTATAGAAGTAAAAACTCGGCAGACATATCGCCAGCGCGAGCAGGAAGGCAGCAGTCAACGCCAGCGGCAAAGTAAGGAGCGGAACCTGCCCAAGCCATTCTCCTACTGGCCCTTGAACGTGAAGGAACTGGGCGGCCAGGCCGACCGCTAGGCCATACAGTGCCGAGCCACTGACAGCTATGGTCAACAGTTGTTGAATAGGGCCAACGTGATGCTCACCAGCCAGTATGGCCTCGTCAAGCCGCGGATCGTCGCGGATCAACAAATCATACAGGTGAAGGGTTCCAGGATTGTCAGTGGTCGTCGACGTGAAAACTGAGAACAGTTCTATTGTTTTTGCGAAGGCCATGAGATTCTCCTTCGTTTAGAAAGCAAAAATGCCAAAGAGGGAAAACAGCTCTATTCCTATCACTGCGTGCAGCCCCAACCACCAAAAGCCGGAGAAAGATGGGCGCTCTGGTTCGAGGGTGTGGAAGACACGAAGAAATACGTCAGCCGTGCATACGCCGACGCCAGTGAAGATGACGACATTGGTGAACAAACGAACAGTAGAAACTGGTAACGCCAAACTAAAGAACCAGTTGATTGGGACACTCGCGAGCATCGCCCAGGCTCCAAAACACACTGTGACACTAGCCGCGAGGATAGTTGCATACACGTTCAGTTTTGAGCCCCAGGCGCTCTTGAAGATGTAGAGAGCAGGAAGGGCCATCATCCATGCTCCACCTGCGGCAAGCGGTGTCAGAACTGCCGCTCGTCCCATTGCTAACGCCCCGTTATGGATTTGCATGGTAAGGCCATAGGCAGCCAGTCCGAAGATGGCATTGAGTAACAAAACACCAATCAATGAGAACCTGCCACTGCCCTCAGCGTCACGCCAGCGTAACACCAATTCCTCTGGTCGCCGAATTGCAAGTCCGACCTCGGTTACTAACTCTTTGAGACGCACTTCCTGTTTCCATCTTCTGCTCCTTTCGTCGCATATAATGTTTGGAAGAGGAACAGCAGAAACCGTGCCGCTATTACAAAGAGGAAACTCTTGAGAAAAAACCGCAAAACTTGGTGTGCGCTGTGAACGAGGTAGACAGCACACTGTAAATAGCGTTGACAGTTTGGCGATTTTCTCTAGTACTCAGTCCAGAAAGTTTTGCGGAATAGCCAGAGGACGTCGCTCCCGCGAAAGCGAGAATCCAGGGAGGTTAATTCGCAGCTCCTGCTTGAGGTTCCTGGATGCCCGCTCCACAGTAGGGACTGGGGATAGGCTGCGCGGGCATGCCGAAACCTTATCTTGCGAAATTAAATGGACTGACTGCAAGTTTTCTCGGCCCAATATGCGTGGCACGCGACGTGCTTTCTTCACATATGAGCAACAACCACTCCGTCCGAGAAAGGAAGAAAGCGATGTCTCAGCACAGTTTGTTTACTCGTTTTGCGTCCCTGGTGCGTGGACGTATCGGCACTTCGCTGCGCCGCGCTGAAGCGCACAACCCAGAAGCAGTCTATGATGAAGCGATCTTGCGACGGACACAGCACTACAACCATCTCCGTGAAGGGGTCGCTCGCTTCACGTACTTGCGCACACGCCTCGAGAGCGATCTTCAGCAACTGCGAGCAGACCTCCAGCTTGTCGAGCAGGCTTTGGAGAAAGCTGTGCGCACGAACGAGGACACTCGTGCACTCGGGTTGATTCGAAAAAAGCGGATACTGTCGGAAGACATTGTCCGCAGCGAGGAGAAAGCACAGAAGCTGACGACACAGACCGATCAGGCAAAGGCCGCCTTGCAAGACCTCGCCGGAAGCATTCAACAGTTGAAAAGCGAACGTGGTGAAATGCTCGTGCGCAAAGTGCATGCCGAAACCCGTCTACAATTTTCCGACGTGCTCCGGCAATCTCCTATCCCGCCACAAGATGCAGACCTTGCACTGGAACATGCACGGGATGCGATTCTTCAGCTTGAGCACGAGGCCGCGATTGAGACAACATTGGATCACATCAGCAGTGAGGATTTTTCTCTTTCGACCCTCAGACGTGAGAGTCAAGCTGCTGAAGATGCCCAGAGGCTCGCAGCCCTCAAACGAGAAATTGGCGATCGCCGAGAAAAAGACGCAAGGCCATCATCAGAAGGTGCTTCAGCCACGTAAGGTGGGCCGTGCTAAATCGGACCACACGACATTAGGACACTAGCGACTAAAACCGCTCATACTGTGCGTAGCCCGATGGGCGAAGTCGAAGCATGCAGACCGCTTGATTCGCCGCCCTTCGACTTCGCTACGCGAAGTTCATCCTGAGCATCCCTCGACGTCGCTCCGCTACGCTCGGGATGAGCGGAAGTAGGAGTGCAACGCTCGACTGGAGCGAAGGGCTGAGGACGGGCGGGAAAATATCCCACTGAGAGTGAGGGAATGTACCAATCTTTTGCGGTCCGATTTAGCCAGCGCATCCTATCAAATGGTACTACCAAGGACATTCACGGTTGTGCGAAAATGCAGTTTCGCCACTCGCCCGAGCGTTTCTGCGCTGTGTTTCTGCACTAATTGTTTTGCGGCCTGAATAACTGCATCGCTTGCGCCTTTGGGTAAGGTCACACCATAACGCGTCCCGAGTTCTTGCAGTCGGCGTAAAAACTCGGCGCGGGCGAGAATAGAGGCAGCAGCGACAGCAACTTCTTCTTCTGCCCGTGGCTTCTGAATAAGCGTGACTTCTCGACCTTTGGCCATAAGCGCATTATTCAAAAAACGTTCATCACCAAACTGGTCGGCGACGACACGATGACATTCTACTTTCTCTAAGAGATTCTCAATCGCTCGCGCATGACCCCAGGCGAGCATGCGGTTGAGGTTCTTCATTGAAGTGTGCAAGACGTTGTAACGCTCTGGTCCAATAGCAACGACGGTATGCAGGCATTGTGAACGAATCTGCGCGGCAAGCGCCGTCGCTTTCGTATCCGAGAGGGTCTTGCTATCGCGTACGCCCAACGCTTTCAGCTGTGCTTCCTGGGCTTGAGGTACATACACTCCAGCAATAACGAGCGGACCGAAGTAATCGCCTTTGCCGGATTCGTCGATGCCGATCTGGCCGTCCGCTGTACTCATTGTGATTCAGGAACACGGAGTGCAGCGTTAGCCGTCCGCGGAGTGTTATGGATAACAACGATTCGATCGCGGATTTCCAGTCGTCCTTCAGCAAAGAGTTGAATCGCCCGAGGCAAGATCAGATGCTCTTGTGTCAGGATGCGCGCACTGAGGCTTTCTTCAGTGTCGTCGGGATAAACAGGTACCGCAGCCTGCGCGATGATTGGGCCGTGATCGGTTTGTTCATCGACAAAGTGGACAGTGGCTCCGGCGATTTTCACGCCGTACTGGAGTGCTTGTTGTTGCGCATGCGTCCCAGGAAACGCCGGAAGCAGGGCAGGGTGGATATTGATAATGCGCTGAGAAAAAGCACGAATGAATAACGGTGTCAGAACGCGCATAAACCCGGCAAGTACGACCAACTCTGCACCATATGTTTGGATCGCCTTTACTAGTCCCGTCTCAAATTCCTCCCGTGAAGAAAACTCTTTGTGATTGATGACCACCGTCGTAAGTCCGTGTTTTTGTGCGCGGACCAAGCCATAGGCATCAGTGCGATTGCTGATAACAACGCGAATCGTTGCCGCAAGCTCCTGCTGCTCGATCGCGTCAATAATAGCCTGCAAATTAGTGCCGCTACCGGAGATCAATACGGCAATAGGGAGGAAGGAAGTCATAGGGCAACAAACGTAAAACGTAATACGTACTACGTAAACTGGGGGAGCGCACGCAGTTTACCCGTTCCTCATTACTCAGTGCTCATTACTTTGGTTAGTTTACCGCCCGTGCCAAAGTAAACACATCAACTACTTGCGCACCAGCGTGGGCGAGTGTTCGTGCGCATTCGCTCACGGTTGCTCCTGAGGTGTAGACATCATCAACCAACAGCACTCGTTTGTCTCTCACCTTGCCTGGCAAGGGAAGGATAAATGCGCCTTTCACGTTCGTGCGCCGTTCTTTGCCGGCGAGTTGTGTTTGTGGCACTGTCGATCGGCTGCGTTCAAGAAGAAATGGATCGACTATCACATTGTGAGCCTGACCAATAGCTTTCGACAGCAACAGCGCCTGGTTGAACCCTCGCCAGCGTAAGCGCTCAAGATGCAACGGCACGGGAGTGATGACATCGTACTGCTCATGAGCCAGGGGACATACAGTCGCCGCAATCAAAGCCAGTGTTTTTCCGACACTTAGGTCGCGATTGTATTTAAACTTTTGGATTGCTGTGCTGAGCGGTTGCACCTCACCTTCACCTTGCTGGTAATATGCCCAAGCCCGGGCTTGACGAAACGGTGGTGGCTCTTTTAGACACAGGCCGCAGAGATGGTCTGGACCTTCATGTGTCGCAAAAGGGATGCCGCAGCATGAACAGAGAGGAGCTGTGATCGGTTGGACATGAGCCAGGCAGTTCGGGCAAAAACTCTCCTGTTCTTCGACAATTGCACTGCAGCCAGGACAGCGCTGCGGATAGAGCACAGCCACAAGTGCAGCGAGAATTTTACCCACGAGGTCTATATAGTCGTCCCTGAAAAAGTCGTTTTTGGTTAATACCTGACTAATAACATACTGTGAAGGGTCATTTTTGCTGCGGTTTGGGGGCCTTTGGTATCTCCAATCGATGACGAAAGCAGGAGACAAGTCAGTGTGAAATTGCCCGCAA